>JGI24158J21664_10000721_pt1 | contig 32636 bp, 29 predicted proteins | sample Ectturendosymbi3_FD_21664 | JGI IMG/M metagenome (IMG submission 21664)
ACAGCTTATGTGGCCCTCGGACTGTTGAGTAACAGCTTATGTGGCCCTCGAACAAAAAAGTTTGGAGACCCCTGGCCTAGGGTATTGCGAAAGCTGGCTAATAGGTGAAAATGAAAAGGTGAAAGCTGATTCCACTACAGAAACGAACTTTTCGTAGGTGTAGTTGGAATCGCCAAGACGTGATTTTATTTAATGCAGTCCGAAAAATAACAGCCACCAGCGAAAATCGTGGAGAACTGCTGGGCGATGAGGTCATGAAAACCACGTCGCATCGTTATTGCACTCTTCAGGTGACTTCAATAGAATTTGAACAGCTTCTCTAGAGGGCAGGAAATGGGAGTTTGTTTTGATTTCAGTCAAGACCATTAACCAGTCTATACTCTGCAATACAACAGAGTGTCAAATATGAAGATTCACAGCAGCACTTCGTCGTAATCTATGAACAGTAGGCAGGCTACTGCAATTCACCAAATTGCAACTGTAGCCTATTTCGTAAACTTCCATCACACATTTTGTGCTGCTCCATATAAGTTCCATTATGATCTGAGGAAATAATAGCCACACAATTGGGATACAGCGTATATTGAAGACATTCACTTCCAATATTTCATATTTTGCACAAAGGTTGAATCACTCCACTTTTCCAAGGTGTATTGAAAACCGTTAATCAGTATTGGGGTAATAGTCCTTCAACACAACAGCAGATGTCTTGTAACCTAACGAATAATTTTTCAGTTTGCTTAACCCGGAGGTTTTCAACCTATGGGCCATGACGCTGTTTTCAGTGGGCAACAGAGCTTTTCTACCAGGAACTTATTTCTAACATATTCAAAATTGCGTGTTACAACTTTCTTTCTTTGTGAAACTTACAACCGCACATTAAACACTATTGTGGTAAAATGCTTCAAATCTGAACCATTTCTGTTAAACAGTTTCAAATCAACTTTTCAATCCAATGACAATGCTAGAAATCTGGGCTAACGCCATTTCTTACTATTTTGTGGGCCATGAGCAAAAAAAAGTTGAAAATCCCTGACTTAACCCAGGGGTCTCCAAACTTTTTTGTCCGAGGGCCACATAAACTGTTATGCAACAGTTCTAGGGCCGGACATCTTACGTAATGTGATTGTTTCGGGACAATGGACATACGCTACATTCTGCAAAATCAACGAATTCGTATGTTTTTAATTATTGGCAAAATCTCTTTGCGACCAGTTGAAATAGCTTCGCGGGCCGTAGTTTGGAGACCCCTGGCTTAACCGATTCAATTTTGCTGGTTTTTTCCCTCACTATTAAATAAATCAATCTATCATTTTTGCTGCAGATTACTTAAATATGTTAATCTGTTCCATGGTAGTGGTTTTAGCATCAAACAAGTACAGAAAAGGTTGCCCAAGACTTAATACAAACCACCCAACCTGTTTCGCGCTCGAATCCCTTGTGATCGGATTCCCAACCTACCTTTGCTGGCTGGATTCGCTGAATCGGGTATGGTTGAAAACATGCGCTCAAGCAACTCTGTGACTCTCGCGGTCGCGTGATTTTTGGGATTCCCAACCCAACGCGAATCGATAACAGTGCAGTCTAAAGGGGGTATAATGACTGCCAAATCCAATACATTCCCGATTGTAGTTTCCCTAAACATCTGCATGTGGAATTGGCATTGAGATCAGTTTTCGGAAAACTAGCATTCAATTTTTCGATGCACAGCCCGTTTTATCCGAACCATGACGTTTTTGCTCCGAGGTATGTTTGGTTGGGAATGACAAGACATTTTTGCCTTTTAGACAGAAGTAACTAGCCCCGTTGTGCACCAATCCATGCCACAATAGACTGTAAGGAAAGGTTATCAGCTTCGGTTACATTCAGCTTGTCATACAAAATGTATGCTTGAAATATTATTCTATTCACTGCAATAGTATAGGACTAAACAAGATCCCACACCCCTTTCCAAATGCAGAAATCTCGTCTTCACAAAGATTATTATCGTGCTGAAGCATACCCGGTATGAACCATCGAAGTCTATATCGCCGCTACTTGGGCTCATTTAAACCAGGTGTGGGAACCTGTGGCCCGCGTGAACACTTCGTTCGCAAGTAAAAGCACAAAATCACGTCAAAACGAAGCTCCATGATAAGCCGGTGCTTACATACATAGTAAGTCAAGAGAAGCCCCTCTTGCTCCTAGTTACATAAGGTAGTTTTTTAGTATAAAATTAATAAAATTTGCGCAAGGTAGTTGCACACCCCCCAACACTGTCATCGACCGCCTGCTTCCCCTGTGAGCGAAAGTCCGCGTGACTGTTGCGATGGGCACGCGGGAAATACTCGTGGTGGAATCGTCGATTAGGAACTTCGGAGCAGGCCTTGTTTCAGAAAGGCACACCGCAACCCGTTTACAAATGCGCGACGCAGCAATACGAAGAATGGTGACGCACCCTTGTGGTTTCGTCGACATACTTCGCGAAAAGCGACGCACACGAAGACACGCAGTTCGCCTGCGTCGAGCACAGTTTTACTTTTGTACAACTCAAAATACGGCGAAAAACTGTTCCAGCACATGACGGTTATATTACTCTAGTAGGACAGCAAGCTCGCTTTCGCAATCGGGTGAGCACTGTATGCCAATTATCGTCACACGGAAAAGTCATTCACTACTAGTGATAATACGAGACACGACACAGTTCTTTTAAGATCGAAGCTAAACAACTGGCAGTTGAAACCATGAAGACGTTGCGTGCGTTTTGCCGAATAAGAAATGCGCGACAAGACGAGAGAAATCCGTATGCAGCGAAAAAATACACGGGTTTTAAGGTCACGTGATCGCGTGCAACCCAGCTCCCCCCAAGCGGCGACGCCTCGACATTCATATCTCGCCGGGCCGGACTCCAGCGACAGAGCTCAACAACGCGCGCTTTCGCGAAGGAAGATTTGGCTGAAACGTTTAAAAGCACTAAGGGCAACAAGCGACTGCAAGCGAGGCTTCGCTGGTTTTCTTGCTGCGAACGTGACGCAACAAGGAAACTAACAGAAGGCGCTCGTTGCAGCGCTTTTTGACCTTTTCACACATCGCCGCTCATTTCCACCGACGAGACACGCACACGACACGAAATCGCAACGAAGATGTCACGCGAGCTAAACAGGACGACTCTACGAGCGAACACTGTCACAGTGGCGCGTTTAAACTGCAGCTTTCGAGCTTCCTCTTAAATCCATGCAAAGAGAGAGATGATGATGATGGCGGACACGATGATAAGACACGGGGCTCCACTTAGGTAGAAAACAAGACGCGCTTTTGCAACTTGAGCTATCGCTGGAAAAACGCAATCGGAGACAAAACGTTCGCAAATCGGGATTTTACTACGAAGCGGGGAAAATGGTGGCAAAAATAAGAGTTAACAAACAAACGAAAACGATTTAAAATACTTAAGGACGAAACGGCATCGGATGCGATCTGGAAGTCGCGCGCGAGCACATTCACGTTGTTTGTTTCTTGCATAAGCGAGCGGACAAGCGACACAGTTCGCGATGATTGGGAGCGGCGCTTTAATACACGACGTCGCGCTGTTAAAAACGGGGGGAGACGATGAGAAAATACAGAAGAAACCAACATTTCGCTACGCGATTTAATCCAAAAGGTCGAAAGTACTGAGCACGCCAACAAAGAGAAGCTTATTTACTAAATAAGCATAGGGCGGGACTTAAAAAACACGCTATAAAGAAACGAAGCGCGCGTTTATTGAGGAATGCGCTTGGAATCCGCAGAATGCGAGTAAACCCGACCGAACTACACTCCAGCAAACCTGTACGCGTGCTATGCTGCACACCGAGCTAAACGGCGGTCAATGGGGTCGAGGGGCGTCGCTGCTTGGGGGAGGCGATGGTTGTTGAAGCGCGTGCATGCGCACACACTTCGGGCGAAAAAAGCGATGTCGTGCGTTTCAAACGAAAATCGGCAACAACTGTGGAATTTACGAGCGAAAGCAAGCGTCGTAAGTCGCGCTCCTCGGACAAGAAACGTTTAAACACACACATTTTTACAAGCTACCTCCACGTCGACAGCAAACGAAAGACTATACAACACGCACAAAGCGATGTGATGGTCATTGTGAGAGAGCTTCTTTGGCGAGCCGTGCTAAAGCGAAGCGAGCTATGTACATGAAGCAGGGCGGCGCCGACGACTGAGCACCGAGCGAGACGAGATCGTCCGGACAAGACTATTTACAAACCGCGATCCTGGCATTGGGCTGTTGGCACCGGAAGGACTGGAGAGAGTCTTCTTTCATTCCTAATGCAAATAAAGCATGTAGAAAAAAAAATCACTGAGCACACACTCACGCTACTACTGCTACCAACACACGATTATTACCATCAACAACACGCAAGCAAAGCACACGTTTTTAAGAGGGACGCTACAATCAATCGCGCTGAGAGAGAGAACCGCTTGGATAACGCCACGAGAGCGTGGACGTGGCAAATAACTGCGAGTGAAACCGTTGCAAGCATTGTGGCATACAATGTTTGAGAAACAAACAAAAAGAATCCTGGCAAACGATTAAGCTATTATGGTCGACAATCCTGGTTAAAACAAAAAGCGAGCGCGAGACGACGAGACGTGAAACGAGCGACTGTGAAGGTTTCAACTAAACGCGGCGCGAACACCTTTGCAAGAACTTGGCGCGTGCATCGGGGACGTGGTAGAAAGGCGTGGTTAGAAGGTTAAAGGACGCTTCGCTCGGACAAAAACTTACTGTGAAGTGCAACGCTTGCGAAGGTTTTCTTTTATCGATAAAAACGGCAACAAAAATAATACGCGGCAAACGCGATTACCTCAGTAAAGTTGCAATTAAACGACGTCATCGTAGAGATTTCTTTAGTGTTTTTTTAAAACGCAAACGAGAGATCTAAAACGCACGCAGCAACGAGACACTTGCTTGCCAACAGTGGTTTTCGCATCAAAGGTTTTTGTTAAGTCAAGCGGACATCACGAAATGAGAATGCACGGCGCGCTATTCTGTAGGCAATGTGACGAAACAGTGTATACGGCGACGCGAGACAACGCCGATTAGGATTTGCATGGAAGTTGACAGCCATTTGCAGAGAAACAACACCCAACGCTCTCGAACTAGGTTCAAATGTCACGAACAACTGCGAGAAACCGACAGTTTGTTGCAACGCAATTCCGGGGGCGATTCGCCGACTGGCGGGACTCGGGTCCCATCGAAAGAACCGCGTCCAGCGACATGCGCACCGCTGGGACGCTTCAAGAGCCGCAATTGGGCTCATTTCCTACCCGGGTCGGGCTGCATTGAGCAACAAAGCGTGGCGGCATTCGTCCATTAATCGTCTTTGTAACGCTCAGCGCAGCAGGCGCGGGGTGGGGGAAAAGGGCGTCGCGTCGCCCCCCGAACGAACGAGTCGATGAGTGCTGCCCTACGGCCGTCCCATCGTCGGGCGCCTTTCGCGTTATGACTTAGCACGTTGTCGCGGTGTGGTTGAAGATTAGTATGTGGTTTGGCACACTCTGGCAGCAGACGGATGAGAGAGAGAGAGCGCGGATTTTGAATTGATGTTGTGTGCAGCACGCGGGCTGATCGCGGTCGTGGGCCGGCCAGCCGGATGAGAGAAAGATCTATCTACAAAAGCAGCTATGTACAGAAGAAGAGACGACCATTCCACTGCAGAGGATCTGAATGAGAAAACAAAACAAGCGGGTGAGGTAAAAACATCATCACCGGCAAGAAAACAGACAACGGCACACGAGGGAGACCATCGATCGAAAAGAGGCAATGTTCGGCGACACAACTGCAGAATGACACTTTCAACCAACAGATCCGACACTGGCACTGATGAAACAAGTGCGCATGCAATGCGACAAAGAGATTCGCTTCTTTCCGTAAAATCGAAACGGTGCCAAGACGACAAAAAGAATGCACAGAAGACGATGACCCGACCGGTGTAATGCAGTACCTGTGCTGCGTCAGGTCAGAAATAGCACGGTGTGAATTGCATCGAGTAAGGCATGGGTAAAAACAGTGAACTTGCTACACACTCAATGACCACCAGCGAAGAGTTGCAACCGACAAAACGAAACTGGGGCATGGCGGAAGATACACTTTTGTACCACAATGCACGCTGAACATAGAAGTTCTGCATCTGTACCAACGTACAACCCAAGGCATTGAACAAACTCAGAAATACGAGATCGAGCTGCTCAAAAACAGTTCATAAGCAATTCTTGCAAGTGTGCTTAGGTGAAATAAATTGCCACTGAATAACGAAACGATTGAGTAACTGCGGCTTTAAGAAAGCTACGATATAGCGTGTTCACACACTCAGCAAAAAATCCTATTGCTTCTCTTAATCGTAAATTTTTTCCACTTCTGCACTGGTAATGTCAGCTTAAGATTATGCTCGGCGGCCGGCATGTTTATACACGCCATCTAGGGAAGGTAACTCAGCAAATCCACGTTCAGATGTACAATAACGAGCCAAATTATTAAAGCAAGACAATAGCGATTGCCGGCCAATGTGAATTTTTCTTATTCTTGTCAAGGAAGTTCTAAATTTTTGTCCCACGCAAGGTGGCAAGTTGCCCATGTGGAGCCTACGTTTCAAGTACACATATACGCTTATAAAATGTTTCCTAATAAGTACCGTCTACTGGTGTCTTCTTGCCCATTGGTGACCTTAGCGCATGTTTATTTTGCCTTGGCTCCTTGCACAACAGAAGCAACTAAGGTAAATTTTGTGTTTTTCCCATGCATTTACCCACACCAGTCATACCACTAGGTGTCACACAAGTATCACTTTGGTAATTCGTAGAAATACTGTAAAAACAATGGTATTTAATACACCATACGTAATTATTTAGTGCCAAACATTTTATTGACATAGCACAAGGAACAGACATCCGAACACGTTATTGCAAAAATAGTATAAATGTGAAAATAGTTATGTCGATGACGAATTGATGGAGGAATTTTGAAGACCTGCTATAACCACGTCATAAAAGCGTTTGGGTAAAGAGGCGGGACGTTGCAATTAATTGCAAGTGTGTCGTTAAAACAGTAGTTCCCAAAAGAGGAAAATTAACCCCCAGGGGTAATATGCGATTTTCAGGGGTTAATGTGGAACTGAAACCACCATGTTGTTCTATAATATGAGCGATCACTGCAAAAGAAACTTGACTTGAAATGTAATCAGAAATAATAAGCACTGGCTGCCACCAGTAAAGGCTCTCACTAACAACCTGTGAAGGCTTTTGTCTTTCGTGATGCCGGTTACAGCAGTAGCCTCGCAGATACAGTTGCTTCTGTCACACCAAAAACAACGTTTTTTCTTGTAGTTACTATGTTACTGAAAATTATGTAAATATGAGCATAATTGCGAAGTTTTTTGGTAGTAGTTCACGGTTGAGTTCCTTTACTGTGCTTTTGCAGTGATTAAATTAAACTTACTGAGAACAGTATAGACACAAGTATGCTGGTTGCATTCTGTCCACAACACGAAGCATTGAGGGTAATAAGCACTATCGCTACCTTGATTTGGGTAATGGCTGGAACAAGTTTGGTAGCCACTGCGTTAATAACACCTTCACTCACTGTACAGAAACACAACCGTTTTGTTTCTTTCAGTCATTGACCCAATTTTTCACCGAAAAAAATTAGTTAATTGGTCAAGAAATGTCTGTTGAAGGATGACAGTAACTTTTAAAACTATTAGACAAATGGCCAAAATGTTTCAGTTAGAAATGACAGATCACAGCTCGGCTGAGATGAAGTGCAGGTTTTCTTACGCATAGTGCGGCACCGATAATGTAATTGACTCAATAATCATAATGAACCATATGAATCACATTTACTGCATAGCATCACTAGTACATAACATTATAAATGACTTCTTTCACACCACCAGCAACTTGAAAGCGATGTAAAATCAAACAGTCATTGGTTGATATAATCATGTACACTATGTCATCGGAGAGTTTTGACTACAATATAACATTGCTTCTACCCCAGTTGAGGTTTCCATGTGCAATCTTATTGAATGCGGATTATTAAAGTAACATGTTTACTCAATGCTAAAAACCATTGCCTGCAACTATTGTCATTTCAACAATTAGGGTTATATTGTCGAAACATTATTTGCAAAATACAACCTACTGCCCAGACAGGTAGCCAAAACACAATATGGGGAGTGGGCGAGAATTTGTAACTCAAATCAGGGAGGCATAAAAATGAATATCCATAGGATTCGGATTCAAAAATCCAGAGTTTTTTCGAATATTTAGATGCGAAATAAATTCGGATTAAACAAACGTTAAAAATTCCAAAGTCGGCAACACAAATGGTTTCAATAAGTTTTACAGTCACAGTAAATTTTGCAATAGCACTCTTTGCGCTCCTGAATAGAAGAAACATTCAAGCTCACAGCAGTGCGTAGTGATGAAACGAGCCAATTAACAAGTGGTGTGATCGCTGTTGTAAACCTCTGCGTGATCATGATCAACTCATTTTGATTTTGATCCGGAATAGGATTCGATATTGGATTCGAAGTTGCAGATTCAGGAACCTCTAAATATTCCATAAAACGCATCCCTAATGTATAACTGGTTTTATGCATTCATGACAATTTTGCTTGAAGATCTAGTAATTGCTTTCCAGAATTTGGAGGAACTACTGCAAATTGCGGCCCCTGGCAACGCCCTTGATATTGTCCTACAAGTTTTAATAAGTATATTTCAAGCAATCAAATACAAGCTAGCCTTCGACATTTTGATTTTTGAGGACAATAAGAACACAGATGCTTCCTTGGAGAGCTGGAATACTTGTTTGCACAACGTGTGGATCAAGTTATAAAGCAGTGATGCCCTTTGAGAAGTACACGTGCTAAAAACGTTGTGCATCAAGTTGGAAATTCACACACAAATCCAATGCCTATGCACTTAGCTGTTCGGGGAAAAAATTACTAGCATCGATGTGAATGGCAATATGAGCCTGATGTAGTGTAACATGTACAAAATTTGTGCATGGGAAACACTCGGCGTCAATATTGCTATAAAACTACAGTTAGTGACTCTAGCAAGTCGTCCATCGCGGGCACGATTTATCTCCACGGTCAACAGAACAAGGATGGAAAACGTGGGAAAACACATAAAATCTGTAACATTTCTGAAATCCGAAAGTTTGTATTAGTCATTAATTTCACTGTAAGAATTCTGTCAAATCACACAACATTTAAGTGCTGTTGGAATGTTTTTGGGGTTTAGTAACACACAAGCTTGTAATGTGCTTTTCTCTAACTTAATTATACATGCATTTATGAACTTGTGAACAGTAAGAAAACACACTGAAGGTTTAATTAAAAGTTGAACCAAACGCGTGTAAGAAACAAGAACAAGGGCAATAAACGCGAAAACATAGTGAGTGAATTGCAGAAAAAACTTGACCTCGAAACACTACCACGTACGGAAATCCACACCAGGAATAGCAATCAAACCAGAATATCTCTAAAAAGCGGGAATGTCGTACATCAGTTGGACATACCCACTTCCACTACAGTACTAGTAATGTGGTCCTAGGCAAGTAAACATTTTTGGGAGAAGGAAAAATAAACTTTCCGTGCACCGACAAAGCAAATGCGTTTTTAACACACTTACTGCACATGTGAACACCATACCGTTTTTATTGGCTAAAAGCACGGGTGCTGGCAAAATTGTGATCGATTGATAAAAACGTGCCGCCGCAAGAACGCAAGGTTGTTAAAGAACCTTACGTGAAATAATGCTTCTGCAGCATGTTGACATAAAAACGCAAATCGACACAGAAAACTACGTAACTACCCACTATAATTTAATGCATCTCCAATTTGTTGGATCTTATAATGGCCTTAGAAAGATATCTTCAATTTAAAAATATAACAAACAAATCAGTGCACTTTTTCAATTTCTACTCATTAAATTTTTTTGCTTATTATTCAATATGCTTTCCCAACAACTAAGTTGATGACAATACCAAATGAATGTTAACAACGCAAATGCAGGTCAAGTAAGTAGATCTATTCTGACAAAGTTTACCCGAATTGACGATACTAACCTATATGACGAAGCAAGCTATGCCATTTATCCACTCGCCGGTTCATTGCGGTTTGAAAAGTTCTATCAATTCTACAAGGCCGATACACTCGCTCGCATAAAAGTACTGTACATACACTGAGCTGAAACTTACAACACGCCGACTCTTTGCATATTAAGAATCTTATAGGCAGATAAACGCATGGCGACGCGTCTTGGTGGAAACAATTCTTTATCACGGTCTTAAATTGGCAGCGGCTTTGCTCGAGCGAAGGTCGTGGTGGCCGTGAAACAAGCGGCCAAATCTTACTTGATAGCAAAGTGTCACACTAAACAAGGAATGCGATAAGGCATTTATTAAGACTGTGGAGTGAAAATCGCAGCTGTACTTATGAGAATTCCACACTAAACTCACGTTCGCCGGTATCACAACTGCCGATTTGTGGTTTTGTACGTCCCTCCGGTAACTTTAACGTTGAAAACACGTTATTTGAAGTGTTTTTCACCTCAACGTGTGGGTGAACACAAAATTACAGCATATCTGCTAATCAGTGACAATTTGGTCTCAACTTGAGGGCCAGTGTTTTCCAACCAGTGGCCAGTGTACCTGACGCGGTACTCAGATGAGCTACGCAGCTAGTTGGGAGTATTTATCACAGCAATTGCGTTTCTGAAACTACAACTTACTGTAGCTATAAAACGACACCGCCGATTTGGAATTTGTTTTAAGAATTGCCTTTTCTTTGCACAGTGACAACCTAAAAGATTAATTTGATGAGATAGTAAGTGGTCCACATGGAGGTTGGAAAACACTGTAGGCGAAAGATCACGTAATAACTTCTCATATCCAAAGATTACTTGCCAAACACTTGACGGAATAAAAGAAGACTTAGAACAAAGAGAGCAACACCAAGTTTCCAGTGTCTGGACAATCACGAACAACATGGAAAGCAACAAAAAGAAACAGATGGAAGAGTTTCCCAGCAATGCACGTCCGTAGCGGCACTGCAACAGTAACGCGCGACGACTTACTTGGCACCAGAGAGTTTCCGTAAACTTAACGCAATGTGCTGAGAGCACAAGAATTGCAATGAAGCAGCATCTCGAGAAACTGACACATCATCGGGCATACTACTTACCGCTGGCATTAACAATTCAGTCCTGTGTCAACGGAAGAGCAATGTGCAACTGGACCGATTTGGGTTAAAATCAAATGCGGAAACGCATAACCGCCATCAATACAATAGTCGATTTGTTTTTATGCACGCTTCAGACGTTTCCTGGCGAAACGTAAACAAAGGCTTCATAGGAAATCCAGGCGTCACCATAAACTCTGTATTTCGGCGCTGCATGACATGAGCCAGTGCACCACCACCAGCTGTTCAACATACTCTTCACAGTCATTGCTCAATACCAACGTTACTACTGCGATACAAAACCATAAGGCAGTTGCAAATACTCTGTTCATCCGATCTCACTACTGACACATCACCGTGTACTGGACAATGGATTAGAATGAGCCAAGGGGGTGGCGGCTGTTATGTAGAAGTAACGAGTAAAGCGCTCATAGCAGTACTGTGCATTTTATTACAAATGTAACACACGAAGTTTTCGGGCTTCACAGGTGGCAACTGCATGCACTAAACAGTGTTTTTGATCTGAACTTTTAATTCGGAAGAAAGGAACACTAAATCGTACCAGCACGGTTTCGTTAGCACGGTTTAGTTCTCTGTACTCCTTTCGGGGTTTGATAAAGCCTCAAATATCATTTACAACTCTACGGGAGGACGTGTCTCAACGTTCAACAAACTGCTCAGCACCAATCACGGCGTTCTCACTCTCACATCGCAAACAACGGCCAGAGTTTATTGCAGCCTGTGACAGGCCGTTTAACTTACCTGTAGCTTATGTACAACGTCCGAGTCGCGTCGCCGACTACGTCTGGGCTGGAGCTGACCCGGCAGCAGCAGCAGCTATGGCAGCATATTGCTGGCCATAATACTGGCGATAATATTCGGCCCACTGCGCCGAGTAGTCAGTTGTTGCCTGAAAACGGATGGTGACAAATTCGCGGAAGTGCTTTACAGGATACCATAAAGAGATTAAAGAAAAAACCAAGAGCAGGCAATTTTTTAAACTAAATATATCATTTCAAACACATTGTAATCACAAGCATGAAAAACCTGAGACATAACCACAGAAGAAAATACAGCCTAGAACCTGAGATGTAGCTGGTTGAGCAGCAGCTGGAGCGGCGGGAGTGGCGGCTACAGGTTGCTGAACAGCTTGCGCGGCGGGCGCTGCGACGGCGGCGGCCACAACACCTGCGCAACATTTTAAAGCACTTCCGTCAGCGCTGTGGACGAGCCACGCACGGCCCGACAATCGCCATCGAGCAAAAGACATTTATTCAGCTTTGCAGTGTAACGCTTTGCAACAAGAACATTCAGAAGCAGGACTGATTACACAATCATCACCGATCTTTCGTTTGAATAAAAACAAAACCGGGCGCCCTTGCCACGCAATGCAAACTCACCAGCACGTTGCAGATATTCGTCCCACTGCTTCGTGTAATCGGGCTGAGTTCCAGCAGCCACGGCGGGAGCGGCGGCGGAAGCTGATAAAGCAAGGCAAGCTCGAGATTAGGAAATGCACAGCTACCACCGGTACTGCATTATTATGTTATCAGAAAACACAGCGTTGCTGGGGGGGTTTGTGCAACATCGATGCGAAAACGTCTTAGAACGTCACAATGCAGCGCCGCGCAGGCAGAAATCTGAAATGTTTTGATTTCCGCGGGAAATTGTGCACGTCAGTAACTGATGGCAGCAGAATAGTTATGATTTGTCTATAAGCAGAAAAACGCAAAACTACTTGTACAAATCGAGCAAAACTACTTGTACAAATCATGTTGTGGGAAACATGTGCCTGAATGTAGAAAGAAGCCTAGGCTTCGTACTCGAAGGTCTGAAGAACACCATTTTATGAAAACGGGCCCGTAATTGTAGTTATTACCTGGTCGCGTTTATCGAGCAATCAGCAACAGTGAAAAACCGCGCCCGGCGGGAAAGAGTGTCGTGAATTAAATTGTTCAGTTTCCATCAGAAGTACAGTATATTGATCGTTTGCACGCTGAAACTGCCCTCTCTTTGACAAGCCATATGCAACGTCAACTACATTTGGCAAAACAGCCTGCGCATTTGCTGAGCTGACCAAAGGAGCTAAATGGGAAGCAACTTACGTTTTACTTAGCAAAACAGCTTTGCTACTCCACATGAAAATCTCGCACAGCATCAAAGCCGTTGCAAAGTCACTCTACAACTGCAATTACTTTACCTGCTGGCTGTGGTTGAAGAGCTTGGGTCTGTCCATACATTTGCAAGTAATTCTGCCACGCTGCAGCGTTGCTATCGGCGGCTGCTTTCGCTGCAAAGTAAAGTGTTAATCGAGCTCGACATGGTCTGAACAAAAAGCCTGAAGCACGGAACAAAGAACACTACTCCGCGCACCACATATACTCATTGCTTAGGCATGTGAGACGTTGAATGAATGAAGTTTTTCACAAGTTGGCTTTCACGGTTAAATCACGACAGAAGCAACGTGCTGGCCAAAACCCACCTGGATCGGTACCGTTTTGCTGAGGTGTTGTAGCAGCCGGTGGTGTCCACTGCTGGAACTGCCCGCCCCAGGCCTGTTGCTGGAACGACGGGGCAGGTTGCGCCTGGGGTGGGGCTTGAAGGGGAGCTTGCGTCGGGTAACTTGCGGGGGGGAGACCGCCGAAGCTTTGCTGTAAATGAACATATATATCATGAAAAACGGAGTGAGCGTGTTATTTAGCAGGTTGCGACCTGGTTTTTCGCTAAGGCATTTCGATCATTTGTATCGCAGTTGTATAAAACTCGCCTTCGCAGTGTTTTTTAGCCTATATTTTCAAAATAATTCAACTTCTTTGTCATTTCAAACCCATTTCATGCATTTCAATCATTTCATACACAAAATCATATGACTGAAAAATGATGGAAAACAACAGGTTGCAACAAACAACCTTTGCGAAGTACACTAGGAACGTAATACTGGTCAACATGCTCGCAAGTAACACAAAGGATGTTGAAAATCTACCAATCCCCCAAAAAACGAACAGAAATCATAAAAAATCCGCGCTCTTGTTGAACAGCCTACCTGTGGAGGTGGACCATAAGCATTTGGGGGTTGAGGAGGACCACCCATGGGTCCCCTGAAAGTTGGCGTGGAGGCTCCTCCAGGACCAGCATCCACTTTCTCTTGGATAAGCTGACGACACAGCTTGATCTGCTCCAGCGTTCCTGGCGAAGAAGAAAATAAAGATGCAAATAAAGCTTTCTTGCCGGCTGCATGCACAGGACTGTACTTCGCTCGGATTCGAACGCTTGTTCACAGATCTGAAGCATCCTGAACACTGCCGTAGAAACGGTTACCCACCGAAAAATGAAACATTTAGTCCACGTTTTAGCAAATAACAGTGCCATTGAAAGCAAGTAAGAGAAACTAAACAATGACTTTCGTAAGAGCATGAAGCCCACAGCTAAGGTCAACAAATCGACAAAAAAAGGCCACAACCTTTGATGATAAATGTCTTGTAGCTCAGGTCCGATCCGGGAGGGGGATTTCGCTGTATTTCCGCGTGCGCTCCTGATTGCATATTGATCTGCTTGATCGTATCTCCTCCTGCAAGGCAGACGCAAGAGATATGTGAATGTCAACGTCATAAACTGCGCCGGTCGACAGCAAACAATCGTTGCCCTTCTTTGCAAACAATCAGACCAACTGGATTCAAGCGGTTACGTCAGCGTCGGTACGAAGGCGAAGAGTTGAGCGGTACATTGGCACAACCGAAATGAAGTTCGCTCGAAACACTTGGCGACACGCGCCCCAACACTGCCTTCGAAAGCGACCTGCTCATCCGGGACATTCGCGTCACTCGCCAATCACCTTTGCCGATCACCAGCCCCGTTCGGTTTGCGGGAACCAAGTGCTCTTCGGTAGTGACACCGCCCATGCTTCGGCCGCCCCCGCGACTATTAGGTCCTTCCCAGTGACCGAATCCTGCCGGAGCGCCCATGCCGCCAAGCCGCTGACCTGAAAGAAACGGAATCAATGCGTAATGCTGAAGATAGGAGCGCGTGTATGTCGGGTTTTAACCGGACTGCGACACTGCTCTTAAAATAGCAAAGAAAAGGCTAGCAAAGGCTTGCCCGTATTACATTGTTTCGACAAAATTACTGCATTGCCGATTGCGTCAGTTTTCAGGAAAATCAAGCCCGTATCTTTGATCAATGACTAGCAAGACGGAGGTCAACCACATGAAGAAAAAGCAGCAGTCACTTTTTTTCAGTTGAATCTGTAACATTTTTCATCACCCAGTCTCAGAAGCAGAACTGGCAAGTTACGATTTCATCACTAAAAATGACTCACTGATGCCTCGTCTCGCATCTAGGAACTTAAAAACAGGTAGGATTTTCGAGCGCCATTTCTTCCGACAAGAGCAACGTACCATCACGTTCCTGCACATTTTGTATGATCTCGTGAATGCGGCGAATAGCGTTGTCGACGCCGTCCTTTTGCCCGCTGATGCTACACATGCGTTCCGGTAGATTTGGATCCTCTGAAAATAAAAGGGACGGCTCTTGGTCAACATAGCGCTTTATTTAACAATATTTCCCCAAGGTCCGACTAATTACATTCGTTGTTCACATAGATTTATTTATGTGAATAACGAAAAAATGCGTTAACCAGTCGCTCACGTAAGACACTTAAATCATTTCGTTGAACAAAAACTGTTGGTCAGTTTACACACACACACACCTTTATCGAACTGTACCTTCAATGTTCACAGATATTCAAACGATAATAACTAACCATCTGCGCGCAAATACTGAGCGACCTTCGACTCTGCCTTGACCAACGCCCTAAAACAAACTGCTCATGTCACGTCACGGCCACCCCAACCCTCCTTTGTGTCGTGATAAATTTCATGGTGAGCTGTCGTCAATGATACCAGCACACTACCGTTCCATTGTAATGAAACGAACGCACAGCGTCAAGTTGGAAATCTTCGTCAGCAAAAAAACGCGATACAAGGTCCAGTTGCTCACATAAGCAAACTTTTGAGAGCTCACTTCCACTACTTTTATATTATGTGAAAGCAACATCCGCGCGCTAGTTGGCAATAATATCGACTGAAGGTTTTGGCACAGCGAACTTACCGGGCTTAAACTGTATCCTTGTCCCGGTAACATTCTGGATTTGATTGATCATGTCTCCACCTTTGCCGATAACAACCCCGACAGCGGCCTTTGGCACAGGAATGATCGACGAACTCACATTATCTCCAAACTGAGTCGGCTGATGCGAACAAACGATAACTGCTCAGAAATCTTATGTTGTTTCAAGAATCGGGAGTCTATTTCTACGAGTAGGTTTTTACGAACTTTTTGACTTATTTGCAGTTTCAATCGCTTCGCTCAGTAAGATAAAGTTTTTCTTCACTGGTTATGCAAATAACCATCTTAACCACAGGGTAGCATCATTGCGAAGACACAACACAATATTTGAGGCAGAGTTAACGCAAAACATACAAGCTGTTGTCAGAAACGATTGCATTATCACGAACACTTACGTCCATGCCGCCGCCGCCGCCACCACCCTCGCGCTCTAGCTTCTGCTGAGCGATCTGCTGGTCTCTTTGAATCATCATCTGATGCACAGCATTGACAGCATTCTAGAAAATAAGCATATATTGCAAGAATAAAAAAACTGAACTCTCAATGCTGCAAGGTAACGACAAACTGAAATGAAGAAACCAAAACGGAACTTTTCGTCAGGCGAGCATAGAAATTTTACAAGCCCTTACGTCGATGTTGGCTTGAGGGCCGGAAATGCGCAGTGGTTTCGACTGGCCAAGGTTTTCGGTTGAGTCTTGAATCAGAAGCATTTTCACTCCAAGACTCTGCTGCAACTGCAGAAAGATTTTTCCTGGTTAGAATCTCAAAACAGCAACATCGCAACCGGCATTGAAGGTATGTTAAAGCCATCAGCAATGGGTGATAGATGTAAGGTCATCACAGCCACGACTATGCACACTAAAACATCATTTGGCAGGAAATGTAATGAAACGCAGACTTGAGAAGCACATTTACCATTTTAATGGTTTCTCCTCCTTTACCGATGATAAGGCCGCACTTATCTGGAGGGATGTTTATTTCGATAGATTTTTCAGGTACATCCCCCATGCCACCCAGTCCGCCAGTAGCCAAGTTGAAATTGCTACCGAGTGTTCCAGCTCGGGATCGAGTTACGATTTCATTCAGCATATTTCTGCAGACTCTGCGAGTAAAACGAAATCAAAGTGAATCACACCAAAACACTACCTACACACGAGTTCACAAAAGCTCTGAACACTAGGTTACGGCATAGCTACCACCTGCCGCCAAACCTTCCAATAGCTGCGCTGGTCATTGTTTTTTTTGCTGGGACGTTTCCATCATTTGTCTCAGTTGTATTAAAACCAGGCCATAACATTGGTTTTTAGCCTATATTTTTGACATTCTGACCGAATGACCTCATTAATTGCAGTATTTCAAAAACGTTTCGGTCTAGGACCAAAACAAAACAGGGTCATACACGCTTCCTTTACGGAAAAAAGCGATGACAACAAACTAAAACGTTATATGCATTTGCATAAATTGCTTATTGCTTGGGTCAATTAAAAATGCGACTTACTCAATCTGCTCTGGTGTTCCGGACAAAGTGCACGGTCGTTCTTTCGTGCCAGGAATACTTTGAGTTATCTGTATTCTGCATCCTGTCTCTCTCTGCATGCGCATGATATTCTCGCCACCACGCCCAATAACTGTAGATGGAAGTTTCATAAGAGATGCATGAATTCATGTGGGGAGTGCAATTCAACAAAATTGCGGACCTTAAATTGCAATGGTAAAACATCTGTACTCACTTAAGCCAACAAGATCGTCAGGAAGTCGAATCGTTTCGGACATCATTCCGCTGTGACAAGGTAAAGCAATAATGTGCACATTTACTGATAAAAAATATTCAAAGACATGAAACGCACTATACTTACTTGCTATTTTGCATTCCAGGCAAAGATAAAGTAGAAGTTGCAGCTATAAATATTCAGAAGAAAACAATTAATTTTTTAATACATCACACCTTGAACAACAAAATGTCATACTTACATCCCGAGTTAGCAGACAGAGGAGCTAGTTTCTTTGGGCCAGGTTCTTCTGCAAAAACAAACCATCACACTTTTGTCACTGCAATTTCTTGTATGAATATATACAGCACTTTTTACTGCATCATACTGTTGCTGTAGTCACACCAACTGCTCTGTCCAACACTACGCGATACTGTTAACCAACTGGCTGTTTTAACAATGCGACAGTGAGGTGCACTGCGCACAGGCTACGCGCACCATCGAAAGACAGGCAACTTCCTGACAGTGCGGCCCACATCCTGTAATAGGAGATTCTATAGATATCCAACAGAGATGAGCAGCTTGGTTTAAACAGTAGGATGTAGTAACACAGGAATAGAAAAAGGACAAGACTGAACAGGTCATATTAGTTTGTATTATTTGCTGTCCAAAAGTTTCATTTTTATAAAAAACCTGTATGAACTGATTCAAAACCATTCAATAAATGAAATGCATACCACCATCTTCTAAAGCTCTTTTCTGTGGAGCGTCTCCCATAGGCCCAGAGGCTTCTGCTGAAACTTTGATGGATTGAGAAACCTGTGACAAAACTGCTTTCAAAAAAAATCGATAATCACATCAGCAAAAACCTCATGAAGGTGACAAAATTGGTGAATTGAACATAGAAGTTGCTAAATATTACGAAGTGGAAAATAAGAACACACTAAATTTTTATTAAAGCTAAAAACTGTTCAATTTAACAAACATGCATTTTTCTCCTGGGGCACTTTCACAACATACACATTATACCAGGTTATTGTTAGCATACAAACAATCCAAGCTGCCACTTTTTTTAATTTGTATAAGTGCTTGTTTCAAAGCTTTGCATTAACCACTCAGTCTAAATGAGCACAGCCTAAACTTCAAAAACTGCTCATATATGAAACATTTTAAACTTCTAATCTTGTATTCACAGGCACTTAGAAAACCAATATAATGAATGTGTTACCAGTTTTTTAAATAATATCAACTTGTTACAAGAATAATGTGTCAGTTTTTTAACCAATATCAACTTGTCACAAGAATAAATTGCATCAGGAATTGGTCTGCATGTTTACACTCAAGAGTTTCCTTGACTAGATGCAATTTTTTTTGTCACTTAACACTTGGTCTACAAATATCGAGAACAGGTCTACAAATATATCGTACAATTTTTTGGTTGTGGGTTGCAGATTTTTTGTGAGTGACATCATAAGTAGTTTTTTGGCCATTTTGGCTCATGTTGCCTGGCCTAGGGCCCAACTGCCAGGCCAAAGTATTTCGCTGAACTTTTCATTGGAAACTAGGCTCAAGTCCGAGTATTTTGAGCTTTTGATCGACTTACTAGCATTTCTGGTTCAAAAGTTATGATCTTAAATAAACAAATTAATTAATTATCTAATTAACTATTTAGCCAAAAATTTTTACTAACTTAGATCATAACTTTTGAACCCGACACCCAGCAGGTCATCCAAACTATCAAGAGACTCGGATTGTATCCTAGTTTCCAACAAAAACTTCAGCGAAATACTACCATCTAACAGTTGGCGCCCAGGGCCAGGTGAAGTAGGCCAAAAAGTCCTCCACTTATGACGTCACTCACAAAAAAATCTGCAACCCTCAGCCAAAAAATTTTATTTGGAGTGCAAGCTACAAGACTTGCCGTGTCTTATTGACCAAGTAAGTAGTGCTTACCAGACCAGAGATATTCCCGCGCAAAGCCACGTGCGTTTCGGTGTTTTTTTCTCAAAAATCCCCAAAAGCGGCCGGACGCCAAAGTGTTACAAATTTTTGAAAGCTTTGCATTTCAGCTTTTTGTGGGTGATGTCATAAGTGGGGTAGGTTTAGTCCTTTTCAACAGAGGTCATCAGGCCCTGGACCCCAATCGCAGGAGTACATTTTTTCACAAGTTTTTCATGAAAACTAGGCTATAATTTGAGTTTTTGGGCACTTGATTAGCTTTCTAGTATTTCTGGTTCAAAAGCAATGACCAAAAAGCCATACAATTGGCAATTTCAACAAAAATGGGTAATTTCACAATAATTCCTAAATTTGAACCAGAAATTTGAACTTGCACCATAAACTCAAGAAAGCTGACCAAAGGCACAAATAACGAGGATTTTAGCCTAGTTTCCAATAAAAACTAAAGCAAAATACTTTAACAGTTGGGCCCAGGGCCAGGTAACCTGAGCCAAAATGGCCAAAAACCTATCCTACCTATGACGTCACTCACAAAAAACCTAAACCCAAAATCTAAAAATTTTTTTATTGCAAACGAGAAGAATCGCTTTGGACAGCTTTTTAACACAATTAACTGTGAGTTATGGAGTTGCGAAGTGGCACAAAATTAGCAGTTCATTGCATGATTTCAAATTACAATATACTCATACACAGGGTCCCAACAAGTTAAGGAGCATACTAATTCCTAACTTTTCAGAAAAAGCATAATTTGCCCTTTCAGGCCAAACTTTGGACGGCCATAACTCGGCAGCAGATAGAGCTGTTCAAACCCTGTAATGACTAGTGGCATCGTGTAGTTTAGAAAAAAAGCATTTTAATTTGGATGGGGGGTCTGGGCCAATGGGCTCATGATGGGGGTCTGTTTTTTGGTTAATTATATGACGTCATCATCTGATCCCACGTGCCAATATTGTGGCTTGCGGTATTTTTGCATTCTAGGTTAAGATACACATTTTTAGAGCCCTTGATCAAGTTTCTAGCATTTCTGGTTCAAAAGTTATGCCAAAAATATTCCAAATGTGTCAGGAATTCCCAAGAGCCTCCAGGGGATTTCCCATATTATATTCTACCATTTTTTCGATAACTCATCAACCAGAATTGCTAAGAAGTCTATCAAACCCTCTAAAACCTCGTACTATAGCCTAGAATGCATTTCAATCTCGCACGGTTTCGCGCCGCTGATTCTGCTTGATTCACACACTCCCATGGGCTGCTGACATCACGGATTGTTTAGACAAACCTGTCAAAACAACCTGTGGTTCTGTAAACACAGCCAGAAAGGCCGAAATTGCAAGGCGAAAAGTTTTTTTCCTCCTTTCTTTCCTCATTCAGACCGGATTTCAACAGCTCTCTAGCTCGATCCGCTGGCGAGTGATGGCCATTTAGAAAAGGGGTGAAGACACAGATTTTGGCCTAGTTTCCGAAAAAATCTCAAGCCATAATAATGGCCCAATGGGTTGGGGCCCAGGGCCAGTCAAGGTAGCCAAAAACAACCACACTTGTGGCGTTCCCCCCAAAAACGAAAAAAAATTTTTTTCGACTTCGACTACAAGACTTGCTGATTACGTGTAGAGGGTTTGAACATCTCTCTAGCTCAATCGCCTAGCGAGTTATAGGATTGCAAAGCTCTACATGAAACGTGGTTTTCGTGGGAGTTAAAGGGTTAAAGGTCAAAATGGAAGTCCAATGAAGTTTGTCTTTTGAGATTTAGCTAAGTATATTACAAACTGCACCACATCAAAATTTTCGTAAGTGTACATAAGCAAAGTTACAGCTTGTTTAAGTAAAACATGGAAGCAAAGTAGACATTTTCTGCTTGAGTGACCACAAAAAGTGAGCAATTTTAAACAACCATAACTTTGGCTATGGTTGGTCAATTTAAATAATATTTAGTTTTTTGCGATCAGAATTGATGAAAAGCTCTTTAATCTTGCTAAGTTTCATCAAAATCCAAGAGGGGTTAAATTTTGCAATTTTTTTGGATCAACTGACATAGAATGACCTACAGCGAACCCTACAGCGAAAACCTAAACTGGGCCACACAAAACCTTCATCTTGAGGGTTGGATACAGCTGGTCTACGCTCAGATCTTGTGAGTAGGTAAACAACAATGCGCCACGCATTAAAACTAGAGCCGGTTTTACCGATATCGGCCAAAACAGCTGATATTACCGGCCTCAATAGGAGTTGACAAAACGCTGTTGTATTCCTCACGCATCCAGACAACTTGCGCAAGAAAACACAACGAAGCAAGTAAAGACATTATTTTACAGTAATGCTAGCAGGTGCGGTTTCATAAACAAGCAGACAAGATTAACCATGGAGCGTGAGTCTGCCGTCACAACTGAAACAAAAGCATCATCGGGAAGTTTCGCAATGCTTGAAGCCACCACGTGCAGGTGTTGTGTACGAATAAACTCCCGTTATACTTCTGTTGACTGGTACTCAGGGTGTATAAGTCCAATCGATGCCTAGTTTAGCACAGATCAATTTAAAAAAGCTTGCATGAAAAATTAAGTGCGTTATGTTAAGCAATATTCATGGCGTTATGAATATCTGTGATTTCAAATGCAATCGTTACTCATTAGTGACAACACCTTTTAGCTATGAAGCAGTTGCATGTAACATCTTAAAAGGAATCTACTTTTCTTAACTTGATGTACCAGCATTGAAACCAGCATTTGTGGATGTGGTACACAAGCTACGGGAGCGCTACTCCAACATTTCACAAATACAATACATTGAAGTGATGATTTGTCATTCGGTCCGATAGCAGCGCAGTAGTCAGTGTTCATTGTTGCATCACAATTGCTGTTGTCCATTAAACACGATCAGCAAAAGCAGTGTTTGCAACAATGCAACTTACGCAAGTTTGTAATTGTATCAGAACTACTGCGGCATTACTGCACAATCATCGGATGCGCACATGTGCACCTTAGCTATTGTTATGGCGACTTGTTCTTATGGAATTTACTTCTGGCGGAGGGGCGCTAATCGGTTTTAGCCTAATGCTGATTTTGTCTAGGTTGTAGATGACAGGCTAACTCACTGTAGGCTACATTGTGAAAATGCACATAAACTTTGCTTGCTGCATGACAATCTTAAACAGTTGATATGGAACTACTGAGAATTGACAAATCAGTTGCGGTATCATTCCATACTAATGCCAGTACTTCAGTTGCAGTAACTAATGGAACTAGTTTTTCTTTTTTAAGGTCATGCAGTTATTTAATGTTACATTACATCAAAATTCCAAATTTGGTTCTTTGCGACTTGGATTGAATTTTTAAATTGAAAATCCACTGAGTTGCAGAAGAGTTTGAAAGGTTGATTTGTGAAATATATACAAAAACAAAGCTTTATAATATTTATGTTTGTATGTTCCGATCAGAAATCCTGAGCGGCATGTGCGCAAAGCTTCGCACCGCGGCAGCAACAATAGAGATCACCCGACGAGATTACTCTATTATTGCTTGTTTGGGCCACATGCATATATTTTTGTTCTTTGTGCACATCCCGTTCGTGGTGAATCACACAATCAATGCAACACCACCAGAGAGGTTGCAACAGGTACAGTAACTATTAAGAAACATACTATCAAAGACCAAAAAAGTTACTGCTGTTTTGGAAATATTTTCATTTTTGGCAATTGCTAATTGAATACAGTGTTGTACAAATTTTAACCTCCTTAACTTGATGCTCCATTTTGTACTTCCTTTTCATTGTTCAGCATCTTTCAACTTTCAAGCACTGTTTGCTTTTTCACGTTTAACCACCGTAGGCAGTTCTCTTACATTCAGTGTTCTGTTCTTATTATTTTGTTATTTTAACATTCTTTTTTTATACTTTAACATGCTTTTTTTTTTTTTAGTACTGTGTTTAATTATTGTAAACAGTGTAGACTATGCTAACAAGTTAGGCTAGTCTAATCAAGTATTGAAAAATTTCAAAAATTCTAGCTTATAAATCCAGATTTTTAGGGTTTTGAAAAAAGGTAAAGCATACAATACATCATAATTTTGATAACGAAGCAGAAAACAAGATTTAAAAAATTTTGGAAATTTCAGTATCGGCCCATGAATGGCCGATATACCGGTATCGGCCTCAAGAAAGCCATATCGGTCGATCTCTAATTAAAACCATCACTTCACTGCAATGAAGAACTGCACAGCATCAAATTCTGTGCAAACCTGGTTCACTGCTTGTTGTGATGTAGGCACTTTTTTGATGCACACTGGTTTGGCTAAAACAGCCACCAACACAACAGCACGTAACCTAGTTTGCCCGCAGGCAATGCGCTTGCCATGCCAAAACCTGCAAGTGAATGTTACATTAGAGCATTTGACCAGGATGATTGCACAGCAGTCTCGATTAAGATTAGGCATGGGCGTCAGGGGAACCTTGGCCCCTCCCAGGATATTGAAATTTGACATTTTCCTGCGACAATTTCAGCAAAAAAAGTTGTTTTTGTTTCAAGAGAGCAAAACAAAATTTTACCAATTTTGGCTACCCCCAGAAAAATAAACTATTGCCCACTCCCTGGAAAAAATCTACCAATGCCCATGGGAACAAGAATGTGCGTTAAACAGTCAGGGCAGCAACAAAGTAGTAACTTGGGTTTCCGAACACACCTTGCAGAACAATGCAACGCTTTATTGAGTAAATAATGCCGATGAACATCTGCAGAATTTTGTTGATACAATACATCAGCAACATTGTCATATCAGAATGTCGATGCATCAGTCGAGCTCTAATTTTTACTATCATCAGGGTTCCCATGCATTAAACAAAAATCATTTTCATACTATTTCAAAACTAATTTTAAGAAGTTCAATACCATTACTTCTGGTATTAAAATAGTATGGAAAATGATTACCATAAGAAGTTCAGTACCATTTCTTCTCTTATTTTTCGAAATTCTTAATTATGAAACTCAATTTTACACATTGTACAGCACTGCAGAAATAATGAAGAGTTTTGCCTTCAGTGAAATTCTGCTCGGATACTCGAGATTTCTTTTCCATTTAGAATTTCAATACTTTTCCAATGCACATTTTATCAAAATGCAATACTTTTTTAAGGTCTTGAAAACCAATTTTGAAATTCAACTTTTTCAATACTTTCAATATTGCGTGTATCATTGTGGTGTCATTGCTTACCGTAAAATATCGCTTTTTGTGACTCTAGTTATGTCATTTTATATCAGCAACCGAGATTCGCTACTGTCAGATATCAGTCTTTTCAAGGGCACCCAATATAACAATTGAAATAAATTTGCTTTGTAAAAAATGTGAATTTACAGTATGTCACTTGTTTTGGTGCAAGGTACCTGCACACTACTTTTGGTAGCGTCTTCACAATAAACTGTAATGCCACAAGCATTAAAATAAGTTAATCACTGGTTAAGTAGGGGTGTCAAACAGGTGGCCTGTGGGCCAAATCTGGCCCACAATGCCCCATTTAGTGGCCCGTGTTCAAAATGGGTTTGTGCTTGCAGGTTTCACAAGTTACATTATTTATCATGCCATAAGCAAATATTTTTTTGTTAATTTGATGTCTGGTAGGATTTTTGGATTCACGTGCCAAAACAACCAGATGGCACATGGCTTTGCGTGCGCCAAAAGCAGTACAGAGCTGTTCAAACGCTCAAAAGACGCAGCAAGTCTTCTAGTCTGCACTCGAAAAAAATTTTTGGTTGGCGGAATGTGGACTTTTTGTGATTGACGTCATAAGTTGAGGACTTTTAGGCTACCTTGGCCCACTTTATCTGGCCCTAGGCCCAAACCATCAGATGTTAGCAATTCGCTGAAGTTTTTATTGGAATATTAGGCTACAATCTGAGTCTTTTGATACTTTATATGACCTGCTGGGGTTTCAGGTTCAAAAGTTGTGATGTAAGTTAGTAAAAATACTTGACTAATTAGCTAATTAATTAGCTTGTTTATTTTAGATCATAACTTTTGAACCAGAAATGCTAGAAAGTTGATCAAAGGCTCAAAAGACTTGAGCCTAGTTTCCAATGAAAACTTCAGCGAAACACTTTCGCCTAGCGATTGGGCCCAAAGCCAGGCAACATGAGCCAAAATGACCCTAAAACTACTTCACTTATGATGTCACTCACAAAAAATTTGCAACCCCAACCAAAAAAATTTTTTCTAGTGCAATTTACTAGACTGACCGATTTGTTTGAGCCCTTGAACAGCTCTCTAGCACAATCAGCGGAGGAGCTAGGGCATTGGTAAGGCAACCAAAAACTTTTGTTTTTTAGGCCGAAATTGAAGTACGAATATATCGTACACTGGCTCTCAAAGTGTTAATTGTTGGCAGTGTCTATCTTACTGGCAATATTCTGGCGGCAACACATCGGCTGGAGCTATTGTGCCGCCAGTCGAAGACTAGGTCTCATGGCATGACGCAATACCAAGAAAAAGGTCACTTCTTCAGAAAAACGCCTACCTGCTCGTGGTGCAACGGTGATATGTTACGGCTACAATGCTAATGGTTTTCAGTTTGACTCTCATCTTGCCAACTTTTGTTTTGTTTTTTTTCTTTGCTTTTTTTCAGGCTCCGCTTAGGTGTTACATTCAGGGATTAGTGTTAGGTTAGCATTAGCTTAGCGTTACGTTAGCTTGGTGTTAGGGCCACTGTTAGATTGTACGTTTATCTTTTAGTTATGTTTACTTTGTTTCTACCAAGCCTTTAGCTGCTGCCATCTTGGCGGCACAATAGACACTGCCTTAATTTATTGCTGTTTTGGTTTGATTTACTGCTGTCCTTTGTTTGTGACCAATGACTTGATGGATAATTTTATGTCCCAACTTTTCAGGGCTGTCCTATGTACTTGTTTCTTGAAAGAAATCATTGATTGCGATTGGCAATGTAATTGCAATTACATGTCAGTTTGGTCAGATCATGTCAGATCTGAATTTTTGAACCCAAAACCCTAGCAGGTCATCCAAAATATAAAGACTTGCCTAGTTTTCATAAAAAACTTAAAGCACAATACTGACACCTATCAGTTTGTGCCCAGGGCCAGATGAAGTGGACCAAAGTGGCCTAAAAGTACTGCACTTACAACTTCATGACTCACAAAAAATATGAAACCCAAAACCAGAAAATTTGTTTTCATTGCCAACTACAAGACTTGCCGAGGCTATTGAGGATTTGAACAGCTCCCTAGCACTTACCGCGCTGGAGTTATGCCAGCACTGAAAGTGTTCATATGCTTGTAAATGCCAAATGTTAACACTTTGAGAGCCAGGGTACGATATATTTGTTGCCTTACCAACGCCCTAGCTCCTCCGCCGATTGCGCTTGAGAGCTGTTCAAGGGTTCAATCATCAGACAGTCTTCTAGTCTGCACTAGAAAAAAATTTTTTGGTTGGGGGTTGCGGATTTTTCATAGTGAAGTGGTTTTGGGGCAATTTTGGCACCTGTTGCCTGGCCTAAGGCCCAACCACTAGGCCAAAGTATTTCGCTGAACTTTTCATTGGAAACTAGGCTCAAGTGCGAGTCTTTTGAGCCTTTGATCGACTTTCCAACGTTTCTGGTTCATAAGTTATGATTTAAAATAAACATATTGATTATCGATTAGTCAAATTTATATCAACTTAGATCATAACTTTTGAACCCAAAACCCCAGCAGGTCATCCAAAGTATCAAAAGACTCAATTGTAGCCTAGTTTCCAATAAAAACTTCAGCAAAATACTACCATCTATTGGTTGGCGCCCAGGGCCAGGTAAAGTTGGCCAATGTGGCCAAAAAGGCTTCAACTTATGACGTCACTCACAAAAAACCCACGTCCCCAACCAAAAGTGCAAACTACAAGACTTGCGGCGTCTTTTGACACTTCAACCAGGTCCGTAACGCTAACCAGAGCAGAGATATTCCCGCGCAAAGCCACGTGCGGTCCAGCTGTTTTTTTGCGAATTACTTGAATTAACCTGGACATCAAAGTGTTAAGTTTCTTCAAGACACAATACTATGATTCTATCAATAAACACTTAAAACTGCAATGAAAATATCAATAGCACGATTATGGGCAAAATTATCTGGCCAGTGTAAGATCCAGGCACGTAAATATTGTCATGGCCCACAACCCCAAATGAGTTTGACACCCCTAGGTTAGAAGAGTTTCAATAAGATGTAGAACAGAAGTAAATATCAAAATGAAGGTAAATACTGTGATACTTATTCTTTTGTAGATTTTATACTGCTAGTAGCCTATAAAACACTACCAAGACATTCTTTGTGAATGTTTATCAAACATGTCACATGATGATGTACTCAATGTCTTGCAAAATTCATGGTAGTCATTATTATAATAACTGACTACGCATGGCACTAGGAAACTGTGATAATTTTCTGCAATGGCCATGGATGGAAAGAGTGGAGACAACTCATAGGTAGGAAATCAAATGCAGTGAGCACAGACCAAATGGCAATGCAATAATTTTTTGAATTTTATATGTTAAACAATTAGTAAAGAATTAAGTACTATATTTTTTTGCATTACATAAGCTATGTAATGCTTACTTTCCCAGACAGTACAGAGGGACAGAGACAGAGAGGGAAGCAACCTCCTGTTCACAAGACGAATTGTTTTTTATAGTTTATAGTACAGAGCAGTAGGCTAACTTGCCTGCGATGCAAGTTATAAGAAAACATTTATTTGCAGTATTTGGGTTAAAGATGCGTAGAACATTCAAAATAATTGTACAGTCTTGTGGTATTTTGGGGCTTCGTCAAGATTAAGTAACCAATACACTCATACATAGGCCTACAGTAGTAGTACGGATGTTACCATAGTAGCACGGGCTCACCTTTGTAAGAGATGTAGCTGAATTGTTCAATGCGTTGCTTTCCGATTTGGCGTCTCCAGAAGCATTGACGGTCACCGCGGCCATTTACAAAACTATAACCAAGTAAGAAAATTTTTTGCACTCCGTCCTCGAAAAGCACTATCCAGACCGCGCAATTTTCTGAAAGAACACGCCACGAAAAAATGGCGTTAACACCACGTGACTTTAAGTGCATTGTGGGTAACGATGCTTCATGCTTTAATGATTTTCAAATCCACTCTCTACCCTTTCAAATCGACACAGACCACAATCGCGTTATAGCAACAGCAAAGGCGGCACACGCCTCGAAAAATAAAATACACTTTTTCCGGTTGATATTTCATTAAAATCACGGGATTTGTTTGCAAAAAAACTCTTTCATTTCACACGCAGTAACCCATAGCACATCTCATGTTTTACTCAAACCGTACCCAGATCCATAACCAAAGGGGCGCAGAGGGGGAGAATCCTCCTAGAAATATTTTCGCACCCTCTGGAAAAATGTGTTGGACATCGTTTAAAACTATTGGACATAGTTCAGAAAATGTGGGCCCTCTCAGAAAACTCTTCACCCCTCCTGCTGTCCCAAGCTGGTTAGGGGCCTGAGTGTGCCACAGGTAAATTCCCTGAATATTGGGTTTGTCTCAAACACAATGGACAATGGTTTATTGTTTCATATGACTCAGCCAACAAGCAGAAGCACAGCAAGAAACCATTGCACTAAGCAAACCAACCATAAATGAACATTAGAACAAATGAAAATGCAATGACGCAATACTTGATCAGTGTAAACAAAGATTGGTGCTGCGTCATTTAGGGTTGGTGAGAAACCATGGCGGTGCCAAGTGAAATTTCTGACTTGCAAAATTTCTGATTTCACGCCTGATGCGCATGCACAAATTTATTTTCTACATGTCAAATACGCTGAGAAAACTGATTATTAGAGCTTAGTGTTTAGGTAAGTGTGTCGGGTTAGGGTTATAAAAATAAAAATATTGTCCAATATTTTCAGTTGTCATAATTTTTATGAAAACTCATAGAAACTTTTAATTGACACAACACAGATCAAAAAGTAAACGCCAAACTTTATTCCGTTACTCTGAGAACCAAAATAACTGACAAACAGCAATAGGTCAGAAATTTCGCTTCACAGCGGTCATCTAGTCAGCCAATGCTGTTTTTCAATTTTTGAGAAGTGTTGAAACACAGCACTTGGAAATTAAATAAGCACAATTAGGAAAACAAACGAAAACAGAACATGGTGAAGAAAATGTAAACAGACGAGTGGATAAAATTTAATTGAAGGAATTTGGTGTGGTTAGGAATATGTTTAAACAAAATCTGAAAATAGAAAAGTAACAAAAACTAATTAATGAGGTACCAAAGAAAAACAAAGAAAAACAGAAAAAACTATGGAGTGTGCTTTCATGCTCAAAAGATGGGATGTGCACAGCAAAGGTGTGCATGGACTGGGTTTCGGACTTTTTGGATCCGGACTCCGGCTGCTTCCAGCAGGATCAGGAGTGAGGTTTTCTTCCAGGAGCCGGATCTAGATTGGATTTGGGTTATGTGTTTACTGAGAAATCGTTACTGGTTGTTTGCTTGACTTAGATTTATCCGGACTCAAGCAGGAGTCGAACTACTTGAATCTAGTTGGTACCGGATCCGGATTGGATTCGGATTCAAAATTTGAAAAACATGATTGGGACCGGACTCAAAAAATCAGAGTGCGAACACCTCTAGTGCACAGTGAAGAAAAAATGCGAAAAGTAAATATAGGCTTCATAAAAAAATACATAGAATTACAAAATACTAGAATTTACAGAATTTTGTTCTGGATAAGTGAAATGTTGCAAAGTTCGTAATTGTGTATCTTTTAAATGTAGGAGGTGTTTCTTCAGTTTCCATTTAAAGGCAAACATGAGTGAAGACTTAATATCGTTTGGTATTAAAGACCACACATGGTCCTTGTAACGTTAGTTTGGTTAGAAAAGTACAAGGATGCAAAAATGCTTATGCACGAGTCAGTCGACAAACTTTAAACATACGTAGCCTAACATCAGAAATCTTTATTACACTTTGAAGTTCAAGAACTTTGGTTAAGAAAAATTTACCATTTTCAATCAAAGCACAAACAAAAAGCTGACAGTGTAGAAGTGTATCACAGATGTTGCTGAAATCTGAATCCTTAAAACCAAAACATGGTCGAAAACAGCCTATGCAAAAAATGGCACCAAACCTCGAGAACCGATATTTCTGTCAAGGAACCAATATCTATCTTGAGTCCGCAAAAATTTTTTGAATTTTACCTGTGTCCAACTTTTCTCTTTTGTCAATGATTGCTTTCTCATTTCTTATTCCGAAGGGCACATGTCCAACAAAAATATGTAGGTCCTATTTCTGAGCTAAACCCGTGAATACGAAATACAGAAAAGAGTCAATTTGATGTTAGATCAGTGGTTCTCAGCATTTTTTGGCCCGTAGACCATCTTTCAAAAAAATATCCGATGGACCACTTTACTATGCAGGCCCATCGTCAGGGTTTCGCAGAAGGGGGACCAGAAATCTCAGGGAAGCACATTTTTAATGCAATATTGGATGTATGCAGCAACCGGGGGCCAACATGAAAATGAAGGCACAGACTTTAAATGATGAGGCCGGGCATCCCTGCCCCCCGCTGCCAACGATCCTGTTGCTATAACGACATCTCATTAACACCTAGTCGAAACAGTATTACACATAGGCCAGTGAACGTTTTACCAAGGATTTTCAGAACTCTCTGTGGACCACCGGATTGGTTTTGAAGTAGGCCGTATATCAATATGATGACAGTTTTTGTGTCTTGGTTCGATTTTAGGATTATTGGCTGTGGGCATGTTTTAAAGCGATGTCCTGATTCTCTCTTCAACAGCAGTTTCTTTTTCGCAAAGTGCTTTCACGTCTGTTGCTACAACCAGAGTCGTAGCCACGACGGCCTCCGGGGCCATACCCCCCATATTTTTAAAACATATAGTCATTTTGTGCTTTGAGAGGCAGTATCCCAAATAAAATAGTATTATTCGTAGAAAATCAAACGTTTTGGCCCGCCCTAAATTTTTTGTTCCCCAATTTTTGGGCTGGCTGCGCTAGTGACTATAACACGTTAGATAAAAATCAGGGGCGTATAGGCCCAGTGACAGATTTACAGAGCGCGGGGCCCTAGACCGTCTTAGTTTTGGGGGCCCCACGCAAGTGTGACCTATTTGGCCGTTGTCTGAAAAAAGTGAAAGTATGTGTAGTGGCCCCTCCTCTTATCTGTAGTGCCCCCTCAAATTTTATCTTTTGTTGTGCCGACTTTGGTTCTACAATTGCGTTAGATCTTCAACAGAAATTAAAACCTTTCTTGCATTCTTCTAAGAAACAAATGGCATTCCAATCTTTTCTTGGAATCTATAGATCTTTCGTGCAGTTCAGAGCTTCTCTGTTAAATTTCCGTGATTTTTAGCATTTTTATTAGGTTTGTTTTTCGGATATCTACATTTTCATGCGGGACCGTGTTGCCGCCCTCGAAACTATCGTGTAGCAGTCGATCTGATTATCTGTACGTAAACTACGTTTTTATAATAATAATCACCACATATTTTATGAACCAAACAAGCACAATCCATTCAGTGGACTACAAACAACCCAAATATTATTAGAAAATACAAAACTTACAGAAATAAGCTTACCCACTTAAAAGAAATCTCCAAACAAAATTATTATAAACAAGCTT
>JGI24158J21664_10000723_pt1 | contig 32634 bp, 14 predicted proteins | sample Ectturendosymbi3_FD_21664 | JGI IMG/M metagenome (IMG submission 21664)
ACCCTCTCCTCCTTCATTTCCACACGACACGGCTTGGGGATTCGAGGCCTTTTGCAAGTACGTGGATAACCATCCAGATTACGAATTAAAGAAAGGGCATCTTGTCCTGTTTGTGGTCAGTTCTATCGCGGGCAAACTGACCTCCCTTCCTCTGGGGATTTACGAACCAGAACAGGGCGTTAGCCTGGAGAGACTAAGAGTTTTCAACGTAGACTCGTCGCGAGCGCTGACTTACCCGTTAAATTTATACCTTCTGCGCTATCCGTCTTCCAATTCCCCTAACCAGCAAGCCGGGGTCTCCCTCGACGATTCATAGATACAGGACGACAAAAGTTTCAACACCTATCTAGCTCAATCGTCTGGTGAGTTATGGCCAAAAATCTTTGAGCCGATAAGTGGCCCTTTGACAAAATACTTGCTATCTGCAGCTTGGTGGAATGAATCATTGGTTTTACGCGGTCACAACAATTTTTGCTCACATTTGAATATTTGCAGTCCAAAATTGGGTTATGACGCGCCTTTTGCCCCCATCTGACTACGCGTCAGGAAGCAGTGACTGAGGGCTGTGTGCTCTTGGTCCTTTTGTTGCAATTGAATTCCCGTAGACCAGCGGTTCATAACCTTGTTACACCAGCGGACAGCGGACCGGTAAAAAACGTAAAAAAAATTTACGGACCGGCAACTTAAAATTGCAATGAATGGAACAGATTATCACAATCATTGCTGTTATATACGATTCCATTTCGAGGATCCTCATTTTCAGGTAAATAATATAGTCAAAGTCGTAAGCTGATTCCTACAAATGTTGACTTATAATGTCTAATAACTCTATAGCAATGACATCAGCGCTTGTCAAAAAATCGTGAAAGCTTAAAAATAAAGCTTTGAAAGCTTTAAAAAATAACAAAACCAAATGCCACGGCATCTCTAGAAGAACGTTTCCAGCACTTAACCCTCTTATGCCTTCCCAAACGTTATACCTTATCCGTAGTCAAATTCATGCACTCTTATTGCAACAAACTGCTTCCAAACCATTTTGATGACTATTTTATTTTGATCAGCTCAATTCGTTCTCACTCCGCAAGACAATCAACCTCTAACAACCTGTTTTTGCCTAGAGTTAACTCTTTCTCAGGAAAATCTTCGCTTACATTTGTTGGCCCAAAAGTGTGGTCTTCAATTTTATATTAAGTCTTCAACTACTTTTACCTTCAACATGGAAACTTAAGAAACACCTCCTGCATGAAAAAGATACACAATTATGAACTTTAGCAACATTTCACCTATCCTGAACGAAATCGTGTGAATTCTAGTATCTTGTAATTCTGTTTATTTTTTATGTATATTTACTTTCGTCTTTTTTCTTTCCTGTGTGCATCCTATTTTTTTCGGCATGAAAGTAGTTTTTTCTATTTTGCTTTGTTTTTCTTTTGTACCTGATTAATTAGTTTTTGTTACTTTTTTGGATTTTTTAATTTTTATATTTTGTTTAAACATATTCCTGACCACACCAAATTCTTTCAACTAAATTCGATCCGCACATCTGTGTAGGCTACATAGGCATCATGCGCTTTTATCTGTATATTTTCTTCATCATGTTCTGTTTTGTTTGGTTTCCTAAGTGTGCTTATTTGATCTACAACTGTTGTTTTTCAACACTTCTCAAAAATTGATAAACAGGGTTGGTTGACCAGATGACCGCCGTGGTCCTTAACCAATCCTATATGACACAGCACCCCTCTTTGTTTACACTGATCAGCTATATGCCATGGTATTTTCATTTGCGCTAATGTTCACTGATGGTTGGTTTACTTAGCGTGCGATGGCTTCTGCTTATTGGCTGAGTCATATGAAGCAATAAACCATTAATATTACCGTTAATATTAATATTCAATCGTCCAGCAAGGGAAAAACAACATTATTATATCAAAAGTCGCAACAAATCCATTAAAATAAGTCAGATTTATAACTAAAATTGCAAAAGTATATCAATACCTATTGTTGTAGCTTCAATGAAATATCGATAAAAGAAAAACTCTGCTGCAAGAAAATTTTGACCTAACGATAAATTTTGACTTTTGTTTGACCTGATAACTTTTGATTCGCTCACGATATCAGTGTGAAATTTGGTTTGGGGGCGTTTCATAAACTAAAAAAAAACAACCAAAAATTGACTTTTGGCTGCCCTACTAATGATTATTGTGAATTCTGCGTGTAAGTGGATAGGCAATGTGACGTAATAATAATAATTGTTCAGGACACATAGTTTGTACTGCAGCTGTGAATGAGAAAATAAATTGGAGTTTTTACTGTTCTCGCCTTTCAATTGATGGAATGGCACTTGTGACCATTGTGTTGCACTTTCCTTGCACACGGGTGCATTCTAGTTTCATCTTTAAAATACCGTTGGATAAATTAACATTTGTGGCAAAACCGGAAATTAGATTAGAACTAAAATTAGAGCACTGAAGCTTTTAGCAAATTAGATTAAAAATAGAATTACCGTCATTTCACCCTAATTCATCAAATTAGAAAACTAGAATTATTCAGTTGTCCAAGTCTGGTGCGAACTATCAAATTCAGGCGTTCTTAAAGTTGTAAACAGGATTACGCACAATCTGCAACTTGCTATCACAAGATTACATTACTATTCATAGAGACTTNATCATATTAATTATGCAATGTGACAGATTTAAACCAAGCTACAATGTACTGGATAATTGAAGAACGTTTCAGAAAANGCGTCACCGAACGTCACAAGAGAGGTCTGCGACGTCATAATGAAAACTACAAATTTAAGTATAACTGGCGAATACTTAATATATCGTGACACCTGGGTTGTGCAATATCACGGCAAAGCTACCCAGTGAAGGCCTCTGCTCGTGGTCTCCAGAGAACCGCTCCGTGCCCCCCAAGGGGAGCCGAGGGCCCCCTTGGGAAACCCTGCAATAGACGATTATGAACAAGACAGACTCTTTTAATCGTCAGTCACTGCAGTTAAAGCAGCTTGTCCTTGCCTGCTGTAAACCAATCTCGTGAAGTTTTTTATGTGTTACATAAACAAATAATAAAAACGTCTAAAAAACTAGACGTTAATTATCTCTGCGTTCATCACAAGCTCCATAATTTTTCAAGCAACAGCACGAATATTTGTGTAAATAGCAAAATTCCCTCCTGTCATCAGCCGCAAATGACTCTTCTAGTAAAAACCCTCTTCTTTTTCAAATAGTGCATGTGCTGATGTAGGGCAAAGCATTTTGCGAGCTGAATCTGTAACCAAACCAAGTTTTTAAGATGGTATCCCATGTGATGCATAGCGGAAAGCATGCTGCGGATGAAGTAGAGAAAATACCGCTGTCTTATGATATAATTAACATTTGATGTAAGCCTACCATGATTATTGTCACATCGGCCATATTCACAACAGGGTGAATGGGAATGCAGCAATCGATGGCAGGGGTGAACGAAACCGAAACAGTTAGGAAGCACTGCGTGTAAGAATATTCTGCGAAATCACATGAAAAATTTGAAAGCCACATGGAGACAGGAAAAATGTTGGCGGGGTTCAGCCTTCATGAGATTCCCCTAGTTCAAGGCCCCGACAGGGGGGGCAATGCACCGGGCCGGCACTTTTGGTGAAAAGAAGGAATAGCTGGTGGTAGTGGTGGTGGTGGGGCGGCACTTCCCCATGTCGGGGCCCTGCCCTGGTTTCGTCCATGCGAGAAGCCAAAAGCGCGCGAGGCCGAATTTAACCAAGGATCATGCGACATAGCAAACAGCCTCTTAAAAACGTATGAAACGTTTGAAGGAGTGCCACTAATATTCGGCCAACTTGACAAAAAAGCTAGCTTCTGACTGCGTGACAAATGCGCCTGGGTGTCGAAACCAAAACACCTACTTCAAAAGCAAATCAAATACAACTGTCCTTTTTTTCAAATCTATTGACATCTTGTCAGCTGCTCAAAGTGTTCTTGCTTTTTCAAAACTTTGCTGGAAATCAACTGATTTTGCTTGTCAGCAGTGACATAACTAAAGGTTTGAGCCAGGGGGTGCAAAACGTATCTGAAACTGAAGGGGCCCACTAGCCAACACTCAGAAAAAAGGTTGAAGTCAATCCGGATGTCGTGGATGTCTAGCCTATACCAGCTAAAAAAAACGAAAACAACCCAAAAAACGCAATAAAACAACAACCTACTGAAAACCAAAGGAATACTAAATATCTAAGTATCAAATAAAGGGGGTTCAGTTTTTGCAGTTAGCTTGCCAGAGGTGACGGCTCGCCCCCCTGGCTCCCGTCAATTACGCCACTGCTTGTCAGCAGAACAACCTAACAACTACAGGTGAACGAAAGCTGTGTTTTTTTTTCATAAAATCACAGTTACGATGTTATATACTGTGATCAGAGATTCAAAACTGTTGTTTTTTTTACAACGAATTTATTGTTAGTACTGTAGAGTAAAAGATTGTATACTTCGAAAATACAATGAAGTGATCAATGACAACTTTGCTCGAAACTTGACGAACTATCGGCCACAGTATCGTAGAAATCTCGGTAACCACTGCTACCATCAATTGTGCAAGTGAATGTAGTAATAGTGTCCATATAATTAATAGCTATACTGAATTAGAAATGTTTGAATGAACATCCGCAGTATCACGAAAGAGAATAATAGGTGCTTGAAAAGTTTAAGTTAACTTTTTACTACAATGGTTAAATTTCGGGTTTATGAGTCGGCGGGATATAGGACGTAAATGTCTAAATTCAAGATAGTTGGATACCGTATAGCAAAGCGAATCACCTCAAATTTGTAAACGAACAAAATGTGTTGCTTTTGGCAGATTATTCTCTAAAACAATGCAGACCCCAAGATCGTTCATGGAAAGTTCTGATAGGGCAGTAGCGTGCAAAGGTCTGGTGATGCCTGGGGCGACTTGCTTGATTGTATGCCCCCTACCAAATCCTAGTATTGAACAGTGGCGTATGGTGGTCATTGTTACTGGATATACGCTTTTTGTGACGTCACAATACGACGAAATATCCATGTTTCTAAGCCAGCGTTTGGCGACACATGTGGACACAACATGCATATTATGCTACACGCACTCTCCTTACTCGTTGTTGTACAATGTGTCACTGTGGTGTACATAATTATCAGCGCTCCAAGCTAGGAGACGGGAGAAAAATAAAGCACACAACGCTGAGACAGAGCAGTCCATAACTGCAAAATATCCGGCAACGCATTGAAACACAGGAGTAGAACACACTCGGTGGCACGTCAGCAGCCAGAATGAGGCTGAAGTGGCCATGCCCCTCCCGAAACAAACTTTCTAAGATTTTTACTGGTTAGTTGTGACAATTTTCAACTGTCGGCAAACGTCAGTGACTGAAGTCGTGATTGAGTGGCCCTTCCCGAACAAAATTATTGACTGCGCTACTGCCAAAACCATAAGGCTGCTTTAGCGCGACCGCTACATGTGAGCAAAGATGGCCAAAGCAAGCAGAAGGGAAAGACCAAGCAAGCGACACTTATAAGTGACTTCCATGCACATGGAAGTAAGAGCTCTCTTTGGCCGATTCGTCTGGCGCGGAGTTGACAGCGATGACGTCAAATCCCCATGGTTGTGGGATTGATCCATCCTTCCCGAGGTTCGACGATCAATCCCACACTGAAGGTGTGCGAACACAACCGGGTTGCACACCCTTCAATGTGTATTAAAATAGTGGAGTAAAACACAGTCAACACCATGACAGGGCAGTTCACAACTGCAAAAACATCAGGCTGCGCGAATGTCTCGTCGAGTAGCAGTCGAGCAAAGAAGGCATGCGAATGGGATGGCGGACACCCAGGGTTAACAATTTGAAACTTGCTAAACTACACAAGAATCGAGAATGCGAAAATGCGCAAAGCGCGTGTTTTTATTATGTGGCTGTGATATGTACAACTACTGGGGGAACAGAACAGATACGAGCTTGAGTGAGCAGTTATGATCAATCCGCCTGAACTGCCAATGAGGGACGTCAGAACAGCGGTGCATGACGGGGCACTGCCCCTCAGTGGCGTACCTAGGGTTTTCTGCGCCCGGGGACAAACTCAATTTTGACGCCCTCACCCATCCCGTTCATGGCAGCATAGATGCGAAGAATGAGTTTGGAATAAAGGGGCGTTGAAAGCTGACTTGGCCCTGCAATCGCCTGCGGCATAAAGTTGCTTCTAGACCCGTCTGAAAACTTCCTGCGATTGTGACGTCACAGAAATGACGTCAGGACCTTTGAATCCTGGAAATCATTCAACTACCATAGAATTAAACATCTAATCGTTTCGCGTGAAGCTATTCTCTCTGAAATTTTGCTCACGATTGAACATTCAAACTGTCTTATTACGACACTCCAAATTGCGGTAATACATTCTCGAATTGTAGCAGCTAGTGAAATAAAATGCAAAAAGTTTCCTGATCAAATGTATAAACATGCATGAATTTTAATGACAAATTTTTGTGGACAAAAATCTGCTGATGATACAGGATAACATTGGCCAGATTTACACCTTGTTTTCTAAACCACGACTTTGTCAGAGTCTTCTGAAGATGCCAAATCCAGCGCAGCTGCTTTTTCCACTCCGTGGTCAGGTCTGGTTACAATCACTGCTGATGCGAGCTGCAGGAACTAGGGGTTTCTGGAGCATACACTCTCAGAGTATTGAGCAATAAAACATTATAAAGGACTGACTGAGGGAGACTCACGCTTCACGACTACATAAAAGAGAAAAACAGACAGAAGAATGCATAAGAAAAACTGAAGGCAAATGATTTTATACAAAACTGCTAGACAAATATAAAATTGCTAAATCCCAAAGCATTTTCTTAAATATAATACCTTGAAAGTTGAGAGAAAGTAAAAGAAATGCTGCCGATTTGATGCTTTACCCGTAGTTGTCTAACTTCAAAGAAAAAGTTTTTTTGCCTTCACTGTAAATTTGTGGATTGTTCCTTCAAAAAACTGCTTTATATGAAATGTGTCACATCCACTAATCTAAGAAATATCTAAGGTCAGGGATGCTCCGTGCGAAGTTCCAGGTTAGCAATTGCGTGACCTGAATTTCGACAATCATGTCCAAGGAAATGCTCAGTTTTCTCGGCCAAGCACATATAGCAGTAACCGAAACGTTCATTAGAACTAATATACTCAATGTTGTTACACAGCTGCAATCAGAATTTTGCATAAGTATTCAGCGTTTATTTTAAATATCCCACAAACAAAAATCATCATAATTTCCTTTAAAACCACACCAAATCCATTTCAACACGAATTTTGTCAAACCATAAAAACTTAAAAATTTTCCTAAACATCAGATTTGTAGTCGTAACAATCAGAGGCATGCAGATAGATCTGGTGATTGCCGAGGCAACTGCTTAATTGCATGACCCCCACCAAATTCTAGTATTGTGGAATGTGAAAAATACAAGCATTTGAAATAAGTAAAACCTACTTTTGACAAATAAACAAGTTTTGAAAAATTGAATTAAAATGAATTCAAAGAGTATTTTTTGTTTTTAATGTGTCAGGTTTTTAGTAATTTGTTTTATTCTGCGGGCTTGAGACATCTGTTTGCAAGCAAATTTCTGCCACTCATGGGTAAGCTGTACATTGAGGAATTAGATGTTCCATTTGTTCATGCAAGTACGTATCAGATAGGCCCACCAAAGGAAGATAGCACTTACGGCATGTTAGGAGAAAGAGTTGTCTATTGTTTCTCCAAGAAATAGTATCTGAAAAAAGTAGCCTATAGTACAACCATGCAATTTGATGCATTGCCGCCCTTTATATTTTTCTGAACTATAAACAAATTACTAAGGATGTCTTGTTCAGTAAAAACAGCTGAAGGTAGCGATGGTAGTGCTTCATCTCTCTCTCTCAGGTCACTTAACATACATTTGCATACTCCCTCAGGCAAGTTCCCATCACATTCATGCAGCACGTTTTAGTAGCCAATAAGAAACGTCGAGTTTAGGGGTGCAAAAATGCGGTCGCGCACTCACGCCGTGCGACCAAAAACGTGGAGTGCGCGAACATTTTTTTTACATTTTATACTTTATGCATATGAATGCGGTACAGCATAGCTTATACGTGTATTTCTGCGCGCTACTAACATTCACAGAAAATTTTTCACCCCTGGTCTAGTTACAAGATTTTGATAAATGCACTTTTTGTAATTTCACTCTTTGGATGACCCACTGCCTTGGCTGTCTGGGGCCGTCGCCTCGTTCATCCCCCATCTGCACATCCATGGCAACAACATTGTGTAAGTTTTATAGTTGCTCTAAAAGCATGCGCAACGCAATATAGCATTCTGCATGCTCTGTGAAAGCTGGATTCTCGTCACATTGTGATGCAACTATAAAATGATAGAGAAGTCGGAAAGTTCGCAACTCTGGCTTTCTGAAAGCATTGTGACGCAGCCGTGAGCCGAACCACAAGCGGGTGCTTATCGCTGGAGACAGAGACACCGCCTTGAAACGTCAATAAGATTCACAATTGCTCGCTTTGCGAACGTTGGTGATCTTGATTAGATTTCGCAATAATTTTCGACATTTTGTTAATTGTAATTGTTAGCATCCGCTCTACATTTGACATTTCGTAATTAGCACGTAACATTCCGACCTCAATTTGGTGCCCCCAAAGTGCTGCGCCCATGGGCAGACGTCCCCCCTTGCCCCCCTCGTTGCGCCACTGCTGCCCCCCTTCCCTTTGAAAGGGGGGGCAACGGGACATAGGTGCCCTTACCCCTTACAAGTAATTTCATGATCTATCAAGATGACTTGAAGCAAATTTATTGCAGCTATTCGCGCACACAAAATTTGGAATGGTTCTCTACAATTTCAGTTATTATTTTCAAGGTCAATATTGTTGCTGAACATGTAATTGCGAAGAGAATGACTATTGTAGTGCTCTTTTGCACTGAAATCAAACAAACAATTTTGAACTCTTTGTACAGTAAGTCAGAAACGTGGGCGGCCGCAGGGGGAGAACGAGCATTTGCCCCCTTGGAAATTGGGACTAAGAATCAAAATTTTATAGAAAACCTGACGTCAGCAGCTCAATTCCGTTTAATTGACTTAATTATTTCAATGACAGTTTATTTGCCGTTTTTTTCCGCTCACATTGCACTTGATCCAGGTTCGCTGTTCTGGTGTCATGCAGTGATGAGCTTGCAGGTCGCTTATTTGTCTGCAGAGGCAGGTTGTGAAACTGCGAGTGGATTGCTCTACTGTTGGTCTTTATTGTGGAACAATGACATGGCAACAAATCTTCTAATGTTCACTTCAAGTTACGATAGTAGGCGTTTTGCTACGTATATGATGCGACTTATGAACGCAGACATCTTGGCACGTAATGCAGCGAGACAGTGACTGCTGATAGCGGCAAGCAGAGACGCCAGAGATCGGGGGGATTGCCTCCTGGCCTTTCATAAGGGGGGAAACAGGGCGGAGGTGTCTTTTACACAACAGAATCATTGATAATTTCATGGGTTATCAAGGTGAAATTGAAACAAATTTTCTATAATTTTTTTTAATTATTTTTAGGTCAACGTTGTTGTTTAACAGAAGCAAGCATAATTGGCAACAATTTTTGTTGTTTTTTATTTAGGTTTCCATTGCCCTCAACAACCTTTTTACTACCCCCTGCCCTACCGCGGTTCCGGCGTCCTTGCTGCCAATTAACGACGAAGCTCGAAATGATACAGATATTGCAAGCACAGGCATGCGGCTGTATTAGCGCACACCTAAGGTTGCGAGATCAAACACGAAACGAGAAACAAGTGATGCATCAAAAAGTCAGCTAAATAAAGCAAAGTGAAATAGGAAGGTTTTGAAATTTGAATCAGTAAATCAATTAAACGTCCATGATTATCTTTCAATCTTTTTGGTGATTTTCACTTGATCGCACGATCTGGAAAAAGTTCATATCGCTATCAATTTGATTGTGCGTGCGCCGCGCAGCTAAAGTAAAGGTCTCTGGTATTGAAGAATGTGAGAATTACTGGCATTTGAATACGTAAAAACTAGTCTTGACAAAAAAGCAAGTTTCGAAAATATTCACTCTTTGGATGTCCCCTGCCTTGGATACCCGGGGCCGTCGCCCCTTTCGCTCCCCCCCCTCTGCACGCCGCTGTGATAGGGCTTGAGTTAAGTCGTTCCACAGCCAACTTCTTATGTATTGAACAGAAAACTTGAACGAGTGCAAACACTTGTAAACAGTGGCGTACACAGAAAATTTTGATGGGGGAGGTTTCATTCAGTGGCATAGGGTAGTCATTTGTATTTGGTGTGCGCTGATTGTGACATCACAATTTGACGTCATAGTCCTGTTTTCAAACCAACGTTTTTGGCGAAGTTTGTTGACATGATATGCACATTTTGCTATACATCCACTCTCCTTATTTATGTGTCATTGCACTGAATATAAACTATTAGCGCCCCAAGTTAGGCTATCGGAGGAAAATACACCCAACGCTTAACGCTACGATACAGCAGTTTGTAACTGCAAAAATATCAGGCTGCACGTTAAAACAGGGGAGTAAAATACACTCATCAATTCGTCAGGGCAATTTCCAAAGGAAAAATGAGGCTGTGCTAATGTCTTTTCGAATACGAGCAGTCGAGCATAGAGTAAGTGCGGATGGACTGACTGGCGCACACCCCGGTATGAAAAATCGAATCTTGCTAAACTACACAAGAATTGAGAATGCGCATAAAGTACGCAAGAAAACTCTCGATTTTGTTGTTATTTATAGAATTCCAGCAAACTTTTAGTTTTCCTTTTTTCCTGCTGAGACACAATAAATGCCTGGATCCTTCTATGTTAACAACTGCTGTTTCTGAGCTCGTGCAACAGTTCTATCATGCTGCAGAAATTGGTAGGCCTAATGCAGCCAATGCAGTCAGCGCTTGCGCTGATCAGCCGTAGCAGACAAAATAAAGACAATTGTTTCGGATAAAGTGAACTATCGTGGAACACAATCTTAAACATGTGTAGTGGACGAAACGTCTGCAAAATGTGGTGAGGTGGTTTCTGGACGCAGACGATAACGCAGATTCCCATGAAACCTAATTATTACTTTTTGGCCCATTTCCAATGTTCCCTGAAATTTGCATGCAAATTTATTCCGTGGTATTTGCATTAAGTCGACAAATTAACAAGCAAAAAGGATGCGAAAACAACTAATCTCCTTGCGAAGGTAATAAAGATTTTGTAAAATATCAAGCTCAAGAGGGGGCTTTAACCCCAATCCCCCCTTGCGTACGCCCTTGCTTGTAAAAAACAGCAATGCGAATAGTTTCCCTCATAAATATGCGAGCAATAAATCTGTCCTGGCATTTCAAATTTAGGGACAACTAATTTTGTATTTTCATTGCAGTATCAAAAAAAACTTTGCTGCTTCAAAGTTTTGCAGAATTAAGCTAAAACTTTGCAGAATTAAGCTATGTTTTGCTTTCAAACCATTGGCAACCTTGACGTATAATGCTATCCCATGTGGCATTACGTTTGCGGTAAGGGATGTCCGCACGCTCACAACCGAGAAATGATATAAAGGTGAAAGAATTCTATAGTACTCTCACTCTGCTGATCACAACCAAGCTATTTCGTCATTTATTCGTCGGCGAATCAATTACAAACAGTTACAAACCCCAGTACAATTCTTTGCTATTGATTCTTTGGTTTTTTGAAAACAGCACACTTGAATCAAGTATATTCCAGGTTTGTAAACAACACGAGCGCTTTCATCAGCCATGTAAGAAAAAACTGCTTTTATTTATGCCAAAAATGTGTACGTGACTCATGTTTACTGCAGGAGATGATATTGTATGCGTAACCGTTAATGATAAAGTACATGATAAGACGCGTCGCGGGCATTCAAAATTCTTATCTCGTTCTCCGGTGCTTTTCTTTTCCACACTGTTTAAAACAAGCTGCCATCTTCACCTTTTCGCGACACGGCTACTTTATACGTCGGTATTCTGTTCTTGGAACGTAATTAAAGGACAAGAACACACAGGGTTCGCTTTTCCTAAGAACGAAGGGACAAATAACGTTAACAGCGTATTAATGTCTTGAAGAAATTACCAGGCTTGTCCATGGAACATCTATTTTTGTTCCATCTCGTACATCAACGTATGACTGTGCCATCCCAACCCATGGAATTCCCACGAAACTAGTAACACGAAGTACATTACATTATGTGCCTCTTAAATGTTTAGCCTCTAGAGTGCCGTGACTAAAACAGCGCAAAATTTCCAATTAGGGGGGCCAATGAAAATTTAGTGACCCTTTTTTTAGTTGTCGCCTGAAAAAGACCAAATGATCCTTATTATGGAGGCCTCGCGTTACTACGCCAAGTCGCTAAACCACTACGTTTAATACTGACTGTGCTGTTCAACTTCAGAAAATTCCTGCTATATGACATTAAAATTACTCAAGATGGGACATGGGACAATTTCAACTCCATTACCCGATCCCATAGGACAAAATCCAGGGATTCCCGTGGGAATACCATTCGCATGGACAAGCCTGGAAATTACACAAGCTATGACTACACTCCACATCAAGTAGCAACTTAATAGACTTTATCAATTAGCACGGGATAGGCAAAAATGCAATTACATGCAAGCCTGGTTACTTTGCAGATTTGTGTCAATAAAAATCGTCGTTCTCCTCTGTCACAGAACCTGGAAGAAAAAAAATAGTTTTTTGTCAGCAGAGACATAAACAAAAAAATTTAAGCAGGCGAACACTTTTTTATTGTGATTCATAATGTCGCTCTGAAGGAGAAAGAAATAAAACCTTTTTCGGGAGAGCAACTTCAATCGGATCTACAGACCTGGTTTGCAAGTTAGTTTTCAGAAAAGGCGGAAACTTCGGAGAATTTAACACCTGGATACTTCCTTAAATGGTTCAAGATCATGCGCTTGGCGATGAAATATTCAGTTCAGTTTCGTATAAACTCCGATTTGTACTCCTTTCGGAGTGTCACGTATGGTCTGCAGGGGCCCATCTTCGCTTGCTTGCACCGTAGGCCACATGGCTGCTTTCGCAGTGAATGCTGCATTGGTGGCTAGTCAACGGCAGCACCGTGCTTGAACCGTTAGCATGCAACCGCCCATCAACGCCGAGAACGAGGCCGGACAGGCCGCAAATAAGTTTTTCAAGTTTTTGGTATGACATGACCGATGAAATAACCAGGAAGCGAACCCAGCCAGCCACACCAACTTTGGTGGCGCGTGCTCAACCAACTTTTCCACTTCACCGGTTTGATAATTTTAAACTTTGTTTAATCAAATTCCAGTTTTGACGAAATGGAATACAGCTGTTGAGGTATATTAGGAACAGAAGATGTATATCCCGAGCAGTGTTTGCTAACCTTTTTTAGCCATGCCCCCAAACAATCATCTCCTAAACATTTATTTCCCCCTTGGGACACCTAAGTTATATCTTTTGAAACACGAACTTCGTTTCACGTGGAGGAAGCCTATACGCCATTTACGTGGTCTAAACAGGTTTCCAAAGAACACGACACATAGGCGTAGCCACGGTGGGCCATGCCCCCCGCAAAATTTTTAGACTATCTAGTTATTTTGTGTTTTGAGAGGCGGTATCACAAACAAAACACTGTTGCTTGTCTAAAAACAAACATTTTGCCCAACCCCCAATTTTTTTGCACCCGCAAAAAATTTTGGGCTGGCTACGCTACAGCGACACCATGAAAAGATAAATAAAATAACAGTTGCAGTGCTAAGGAACATAATACCAAGTTGTGACAAAGATTGTGCAAAGCCATAGTACTGGTTAATTTTTCCAGCAGGCATTTTACTGACCACTGAAAAGCTGCCATTGGAACTTCTCAATTTCCCCCTATACATCAAATTTCCCCTTGTGAGACGTACGCCCTCGGTTGGAAATCCTCCATCTAGCGCTATCAGAGTATATGCCCTGACCTGAATCGCCAGAAATTTACATGGCAAATAAATTTCAGAAAAAGTTAAGAAGAGCAATTTGTTTGCAATCACTCCTACTAATTGCACGGAAATTTTTTCTATTTCAGAACTTATTTAATTGATCACGTATGGTCTTTGAAAAGTTTTATNGAATGAAAGACTTCTNCGTTTTCTCACTATCACTTTCGAAGATTGGGAAAAAATTTGTGCGACTAATATGATGCAAACCAAACCTCACAACAAACTCCGTTCACTTTATAAAAAACTAAGATGGTGAGGTTTTACCAGAAATTATTCACACACCAAAAGAATAAAAATATTGGTTACTGTTTCCAGGTAGTAATCATGAATCACATTTTTTAAAAGAATTGGAATAAATTGACGTATCGACTTTAATTTGGTATTAAAATTAGAAAAAAACATACAGCACAATACTTAACCGAAGTTTTCCTTCAGCTGATTAGCAACATTCTTGTCGGTAAAAGACTTCTTGATCACCGCAGGCACTCGGAAAGATCGTCGTATCACAGAGGGAAAGTTAAAGTTGCGTCGAAACATTGTAGGATATTGGAAATACATTGGAATTTCCATTTTTCCTTTATATTGCTTAGGCGTTCCATACTTATAAGTTTTGAACGATCCCATTGGCAAAAAAGGGGATTTACTTTTCCCTTGATGATTTTGTGTGAAAGAAGATTCTTCGCGATTGTGTAGCAGCTGGATTGATAAAATAACAGAGATCAGAGAGTTTAATTTTGTCTAGGCAAATCTGCTTCATGATTGTTTACCTGAATTCCCAAAGTAAGATTTTAACACACCAGAGCAAGTTTACATTTTACAGCCGGAAAGACCCTCATGCATATTTAATGTTTTTTAATCTCTTAGATCAATCTCCGTAATTTACCGTCAATGCATATGCTGGGCGTAGATTCTCCGGACGTCGTTTCAAAATGAATGCATTATATCTTCGATCTCGCTCATCTTTCATCTGATATTTTTCGCTGTCAGCAAGATTTTTTCCCGAATAAAGCTTCCTGTTCTTTACAGAGTATGACTGTCTGGGGTTCGCAACCTATTTGAAAATAATTAGACTAAGTATCTTTACAAAATGAAAAGGGGAGAATCAAAAGTTTTTTCATTTCGAAGTAGCCAGAAACGTTGGAAAAAGTTTGATAAATTGTGCTGTGCTGTCCGTCACGACAAACCGCAACGAGCAATCAACCGCCTCCACTCTTTGACAGACAGTTCCGCATGTACTTGGAAAACAACTGGACTAAGTTGTTGGTTGCGCAAACGTCGTAAATCGTGAAGAAGAAAGGTTGGAAAAAACTAAATATTAGCCCGGACCGTAATGGCTGCTTGTTAGTGCATTGCCGAAGAAATAACATACACTATAAACAAATGTTGCAGGCAATAATGAACAGCGGAGGGTTTCCACGTCAAGTAGAACTGATGCTTTTTAGTTTAACTGAGATGTACTAGTTTGTCTATTGAATAATAAGCGCTACAACAATAATGAAAAAGGGATTTTTACCCATCTTTTCATATCAATCTCATCCATGGCTTCGTTCGAATCTGAAAAAAAGATGGAGGGAATGCAATGTATGCTAACTATCAACAGCATGTCACTGGCATCTGAATCGACTAGGCTGTTGCCCGCAAACTGCAAGTAAGCTACATGAAATTCCACGCAGACTAAAGCATTACTTCAAAACTTGTAGCGGTGATATATTCATCCGGGTAAAGGCAAACTGTGCTGCTCTGCGTTGGTAGTTGACGTTTAATATAAAGAACATAAATTGTCTAAAATGAAGCACTCTTTTAGTTTGAAGAATGTAATCAACTGATGGAATTGTTTTCTGAATTATTGATCGCCTCGAATAATAATCCACCGCCCTAAAGTCGTTTTGCACATTACAGAATAACAAACAATACTGCCAGACGTTTTGTGGAGTGACCTTTGTGAGAAAATCTTAGGGCGGCGCTTATCTTTCAAAACTTAACCTGCAACCTTCTATTTGCATCAAAGTAGCAGAGCAAACTTAAGTCACGGTGGCAAGATAGACGCATAAGGTGAAGATAGTAATCGCCAAATTATGTCACTGCCGGATTTTGAAATAGAAAACTCACTAATGTTTTTTCAATCGCGTAAATAGATTTGATTTTTGGGAGAGCGGTCGAAAAGAGGGACAACAAATGAAGTAGCGCGAACCAAGCGCTTAATCTTAAGCTGAGTTACTTTTGCAAGCACAAAATGTGCAACTAACCCTATTACCTCCAAAACACTGACATACTCCAAGCCTTCCATGTAAATTTGCACAGAATTTGTACCACTTAACCCGGTTTTATTAAAACTCGAAGTTTTATATTTATTTCCACACGAGGTATACTTCTAGTATGGTGCATTGTTATACCGACGTAGATACCTAAATTTGCGGTAGAGCAACACACGCAGATTAAACTGACTTGAAAATGACTTCAACCACTGCTATACGCTCATAAGCATCGATTAATTACCCCGTGCAGTAAGAGCTTTTTCCCAACAATCATGGAAAATAGGCCGCACTTGGCAAGTTAAATGCTGTAATTTCTTTTTGGTTACACCTTTTCAAAACTTGTTTTATTAAAGGCGTTAGGCCTAGTGTTTCATTCATGGAAAAAAGACAAGGTTCTTTGAACTTCCGTATTGGCTAAAAACTTTCACGTTTATTTACAAGAAAACTTCACAACTCAAGTTTCACTGCTGCGTTCCCATCAGTACTGGCCGATTGTGCTTTGGTTCTGCGGTCACGCAAGGAAATTATATAAAAGCGAAACATCAGTAAAGAATCCGTTCCAACCACAGGTCAATACAGGGACGTGCAGAGGTCTGGTGATGCCCTGGGCAACTTGGGCAGCTCCTTGATTGTATGCCCCCTACTAAATTCTAGCATTGAGAAGTGTTGGAAAAACCGGCATTCGAAATACGTACAAACCAGTGCGACAAAACAAAAAGCTGTCGAAAAATTGAAACAAATGTAAAAAACAAATATTAATGACGTTAGTAGGTTGGTGAGTCTGCTCTAACACACAACAAGAATAAGACATTTTTGATCTCAGTTTGAAAAATCCAGAATGTACTGTACAATAGATAAAAGGTACTTCATTTCAAAGCCTCTTACTTTCTTGTTTCTTCTCTGCATCTATTCTATGAAGGTTAAGAGTTTGTGACAAGACAAATACAGAATAGTTTTGTAATGATGTTAGAAAACCCACTTAAGCAATTCTACAGCAATACCTTTAAAAGGCTCATAGTGTAAAGAACTTCATTGGTTTCTCCAACTACTTTCAAACCTAGATGGAACTGTCTGATCTAGCAGGTGAAAACTTGGATATTGTTCTATACAATTTTTCGGCTCGCTAACCTGGTGATTTGCAGGTCGAGGTTCAAAACGTCAAACGGGTCGAAACAAGTTTTTAAAAATTGGCACTTGCAACCATTTCGCGAAATACACAGCACTAGAGATTGGAGCAAAAGGCGAAAGTCAGGGTCAATTCGACCACGTCGCTCTCAAAGCCCTTCACAGCCACAGACCTAGCCTCCCCCCCGAAAAAATAAATGAATAATTCAATTCTGACTGAACGGTTGGAAAGAATATGCAAAACATTCTAAAATATTGCAACAAAAAATGGAGACTAAATAGAATCATTATCTATGAAAAGATCCTACAACGCAAAATTTGCAGTAGATCCTGAAATCATGTAAATTAATGTTTACCTGTGAGTTCGCTTTTCGTCAACTGGAAAACGTAGCAGTACAGTACAAATGAAATTAGGATATTACTAGCCTTAACCATCGTGAAACTTCCTCTTAAGCTCTGTCAAAAAATTTTCCTTATTGTAAATCAAGCCAGGCAAGCATCTGCAGTGTGCTTTATACCACAATAGCACTGTGTCTTGGAAAGAATTGCTGCAAAGCATGATACTTTATTCTGAGCTTTTTTATATCAATTGTTTCCAGTTTTCCAAAATCACAAAAGTGTGTCCAACTTCCAACTGCGCCAAATAACTAAGCAGTTTGAAGTCGTTGGACAGCAACATACCCAATCGCAGCTTCAGTACTCCCTTCGAAATAATGCGCAACTGCTGGAGATAACCAGTTTGCTTTTTCTGGCATGACCTTCGGTGGGTGGCTACCGTATATATGACGTATTCGAGGCTCCAGTTCAATCAAGAAAAAAGCGATGGAAGAACCAATGCGTACGGCGTGTGAAAAATCCTTTTTTTTGCAACGACATGTGTTTCGTGTAGACAATCAATCAACTTACGCAATTTGTAGGCTGAAGAACATATTACGAGCAGAATGCAAAAAGACCGCTCCAACAGAGAGTGGTTGCTCCCCGAGGATACGCTGGCAGATTACCTCTGCGCGTTGAGTGAGAGGTCACGGCAATGTTACGTTTTTGATCAAATAGCTTAGCGTTTGATCAAGCAACAAAATCTTGACTTTCATGTTAATGCACCATTCGAAGCTTTAACTCCTTTTCAGTCTTTTAAGTTCTCGTAAATATCGTCAAATGGCTTGGAAGTGGACGAACCAAATTAAAAAATAGAGTTCGACAGATTGGAAACAAATGTCGGCCTTCCCAAGCACAAATAATTTTATGGTGGCGTACAACAGCGGTCGGACTCAAATGTTTCAACATTAACCTCCTTGCGTTTTTGAGGCAACTCAACAAAATCGGTGAGACAATAATGTAGGACAAAGAAAATTTCAGTGAACAATTTGAAAAAAGCAGTTAGCTCAAATGAACAAACTAAAACTTTAGATACATGGCAAAAATATTTAGTTATGCCACAATCAAAGAAGTTAATAAATACAAAAAACAATACCAATAATGCCCATTTGATTTTCTCAGCATCACATTTTAACACAACATGAAGAAAAGTTCATTGCGAGACACAGGCACATTCTTTTAATTGTCGGCAGTAATGAGTCGATACCGTAAACCTCCGAAACAATACAGTGCACATCAGGAACAGATTCAGTGGACACTGCATGAGACAAGTTGCGCGTTCGACTTGCACATCTTCTCTATCTCTTTTTAGATATATTTAGGTGCTCATTTAAGCATTACACAACCGTATGGTGGCCCACTTCTCGCTTTGTGGTGGCACGGACAAGCTGCACGCACCACTCGCAACTCTTCTCCAAGAAAAATTTGTGGAATGAAAATGTTGCAAAAGTGCCAAGTAGCCAAATAGCCAAATAAAAAATTTGGAGCCAACTGATTCTCAAAAGAGCCTAATTTCTGGTTTTTGGCTCCAAAAGAGCCAATCTGGCAACCCTGAAAAGCGCACTCCATCATCATAGGTTACCAAAGCTCGAGGCATTCCACTCAAAGCGTACTCCCTTCACGAATCGCAAAAAGCGGCAAGGTATTGTACGTAAAGTTCTTGGTTGTCGGGCAAAGTAACTGAATCAGTGGTGTCTCGGGCTTAGCCAGAGTCTTTGATTGCGATTTATAATATTGTAGAATGCAAGCTTGATTGCTTTGTATATCTGTGCCATCACACACTTCACTGATTATGGTTGTTAACTCGGGGTCTATGCACTGGGCTTTGATACAATTCAATTATTTTCGTTCTATACCTGGCCTTTCGCGTTCATGTTGCAGGTGACCTGAATCAAAAACTATCGTCCGCAGCAAGCGTTCTCTTGACTTCGTTAGGCTCATCTGTTAGAGCCCGAGCTGCTCTCTGCAATTAGGCATTTAAGTATTTTTTAACATAATTCATGTCAGATTAATGTTTTTTTTTGAAGCAACAGATTTGCATAGAGTAGTGTTTTTTCAACCTTTTTTGTATCGCGAGTCCGCGATCCATTATAGCAACCCACCATAAACAACGACCCCCATCTAAAACTCGATCAAACCAAATGTAACACAGCTGTGTGCATAAAAAATCTACTCGCGACCCCTCCAAAAATGGTTCACGACCCATCTGGGCAGTGTTCCCTCAGAAAAATGTACACTAAGCAAATATTTGTTTTAGTGCGCATGCAGTTACGCAACCATGTAAACACGCGGCATATATACGATATTAAATCTGGACTGTTGCTGTGCGTGAGAATGAGATTTCATTACACAAGTGGTCTGTTGGCACTGCGCACCGTAGAGCAGTGGTTCTCAACGTGGGGCGTGGCAAAATTTTGGTGGGGCGTGGAGGTTGAAGATATTATGAACCAACTTTGGTGGGAATACAAAATGAAAATGCACTTGCTCAGAAGAAAACTGACTGGTAGATATAAAGCTGGTTCACTTGTTTACTGCTACAGGACGACAATCCAAGCATGTTATCTGTGCATTCTGTTATTCACAGGGAAAATTTATTTGCAAGAATGTTGCTCCTAAACTGCACGAAATACTATGTTCTGTGATCAAATGTATCAGTTTTATCAAAGCAAATGCCAAAACAAAACGTCTGTTCCAGAAGTTTTGTGGGACTTATCATGCAGATCATAGGCAGTGGCGTAACTAGAGATTTGAGCCAGGAGGGAATCTTAGCTGAAGGGGGCCCACCAGCCAACACTCAGTAAAAATTGAGAAATGATGGTGAATCCGGATGTTGAGGATGTCTGTACTAAAAGCCAAAATCAGTGGAAAACACTCCGAAAAACTTCCAAAAAACGAAAAAATATAACAATCTACCGAAAACCAAAAGAACACTAAATACCAAAATATAAGGTAAGTGGGGGTCCACGAAATGCCGATATATAAACTAAGTAGATTTATCTTGCCGGGAGGGACGGTTTGCACCCCTGCCCCAGTCAGTCACACGCTACTGATCATAGGAGATTGTTCCACCGCACCGAAATAAGGTGGCTATCAAAGGGAAACTGCCTAAAAAGATTTGAGGAACTGTTTGAACCACTCAGTGAGTTTTAGAAGAATAATTCTGAAATGATTTTCCTGATGACCACAGATGGCACAGCTTATGTGAGCTACTTAGCGTGAATTTTTGAGAAAGTTTGTTCTTTGAAGCTTCAACCAGCCAATGCAACATTTTGCGATGCAAAAGGAAAGACATTTGGATTTGTGACATTTCTTAGTTTGTTCGGAAACAATATTTTGTCATAAAGCTATGTCCAATTTACCCGGTTAAAAGAATGAGATGTCATTTAAATAGGCACATACAGTTATTGTTGCACACGTGGAAATGATGATTAATGACTTCAACAAAAGATTTCATGACTTGAAAGAAATAGAGTTCCCTTCTTCGTTGACTTAACCACTTTTAGTAGATTTATCTGCAGTGTCAGAGCATTGCCAACAGGAATTATGTGAGCTACAACAAGATGAATCCGTGAAGACCAGTGGCGTAACTAGAGGTTTGAGCCAGAGAGGGAAAAGTTTAGCTGAAGGGGGTCCACTAGACAAATCTTAGAACAAAATTAAGAAATGATAGTGAATCTCTGGATGTCGTGAATGTCTATACTAGCTAAAAAAACGAAAACACCCCGAAAAAAACGAAAAACATCAACCTACAGAATAATAAATATCAAAATGTCAACTAGAAAGGGCCTAGTTTTCACGTTTAGCTTGCTAGGGGGGTTAGCCCCTTGACCCCCTGTCAGTTACACCACTGGTGAAGACTCTTTTCAAGATCAAAGGAACCACGATGTGGCTGTCCTAGGAATGCGAGAAGAAATACCGTCGCTTGAATACTTTGGCAAAGCAAAAACTGATAAGATTTTCGTCATCTTGTTTGGTCGAATGTGAGTTCAGCGTTGTTGTGGAATTGCTGCCTGCTAAGAGAAGTCAATTGGAAAACTGCAAACGTGTTAATTTGAGACTGAAACTGACCGAACTAGAACCTTGAATCAAACAGATATGTAACCAGCATCAAGCGCAGAGTTCCCATTAACAATATTATTGAGTATCGCAATAAATTTGAGTAAACTTTGTGCATTTATAACTCATAGTCATATCACGTAGTAAGCAGTGTAGTGACGGAGAAAAAACAAATACGCCATTTCATGGCGAATTTCGCAACCCTGACGTAAACCTCGGCGACAGACTATAAATGAAAGTGTTGGTTGCTTTGGTTGATTCCTAACATGGTTCACTGATTTGCGTGGAAACAAGTGAAACGGAACGTTGGCAGAACGGTAAAATGGAGAGAGCAGCAGCCAAAAAATTCGTTGTTAGGTTATGAAACTGCAAAAAACAAAAATATTCGGCGAGCAGACTGCAGCGGCCCGTAGCGGCCCGGAATGACGTCATCGCTAAAAAATTGCAAGCGGACTGTTTCAAAACCTCTAGCGGACAGCCCGAAGACTGGACTATTAGCGGTAGGTTTGCCAGATTTTTTTCTTGGCTTATAGCCAAAATCCTGATAAAAATTGGCCAAAACGACTGTTTTTTGAAAAAGTTATGGCCAAAATCATAAAATGTTTTAACTATGGCAATTTCCATATTCATAGGTGTCTCAAATTTTTCGGAAGGCAGTAGGACTACAGTTTTTGCCAAAGAAGCAAGTTTTTACCCTAAAACAGCAATTTTTGCCGTAAACTTAAAATTACCTATTACAACTTGCTTTTATTTATCTTAAAAAAACTTAGAATCATATATGAAACACTATTGTAGATACATGCTTCCATTCCGACCCATTCCTGGGTTAAACAATTTGATATTAACTTTCCAATTCAAAGACAAGGCTAGAATTCTCTTGACCTTGTGCTTCAAATATATGAACAAAAGATTAAAGTCATGAACTGCATTAAGTTGATGATCATAATGAGTTAACCACGTGCTCAAAACCATCATTAATTCACATATGAACAAAAGGGCAGGAACACTTGAGAACAAACACTGACTCATGACAGGTCCGACTGAAATACTTGCACAAAATCTACACGATTGCAAGGGCTAAATAAATACTTCACATTTTGAGCAGCACAAGATTGAAGTTTCTGCAGAGTGTTACTGTAAAAGTGATGAGAAACTTCTAAGAGTATAATTTTACCAAAAATACAAAATACTTCCACATAGCATTATTAGTAACACAACTAAGTCCAGTGGCGTTGAGATACTGTGCGAGAGCGGCATATACTAATGGTAACCAAAAGATTATAACTGACTGAAACATCTGTACAAAATGTACTGACTGCAAGGGTTAAATCATTATTACACACTTCAAAGCAATAAAAGGTTGAAGTGCCACAGTGTTACTGTAACAATGAGTTTCATCAATGCCGACCAAAAAATAGAGAAGACATAATATTTAATGAAAACATAATTTTACAGTGACAAACCAACAAAATGCCCAAAAAAATGGCCAAATTTTACAAAATAGCCAAATGAGTTTTTTCATGGCCAGCGCAGTTAAAAAATGGCCAAATATTTCGAAAATGGCCAATCTGGCAACCGTGACCACAATCATCTACGGCTCTACGCTACGCTAATGCTTAAACAGCGCCTGTGTGACGTAATAATTGTTATGTTGCAGTGAAAGGAGCCTTGAAATTGAATAACTTTTTCAAAAAGACACGTTAGGTTAGTAAGATGACTAAAATAGCACAGTTATAACGTGGCAAAGACCATCGTTCACATTGTGAACAGGTATAAAACCACTACAGTTCCAAAAAAATAAGTAGGCTGATGCTTAAAATTTAAGCTTCACGGGCCACATAAAAAGACGTGGCGGTCCACATTTGGCCCGCGAGCCACCAGCTGTAGCCTTTTTTGTATTACTTGGAAAATAACAACTTAAAAACGACATAATTAAACCCGGCGACCATTGAATGGATTGCACTTGTTTCGTCCATAAAATAGGCTGTATGGTTGCTATAACAAAGGAGCTTACGTATAGCTAATCAGATCGACAACCAGTGCCGGATTAAGAATAGTAGCAAATGCAGCAATTGCTTTGGGCGGGGCCGGATTAAATGAACGCGAGGCCCCGGGCAAAGTCGTGACCGCGAGGCCCCTGAAACATTTTGCGTAACTGCATAGTTCGCTCCTTTGCCTGCAGACAGGGTTGCTAGATGCATTACAAAATTTTGGCAAGTGTTTGTCCAATTTGTGTTAAATTTTTAGCAAAAAAATTCTGAAAATGGCAATGTTGTTGGCAAGATTAATTTTTAGATACTTAACGTTTTTTCAATTCATATTTTATCCACACGTTTCATTTCAAGTTTGATACTTAAAGATTTTTAATGGGAATCAAGATGATGGGAAATGAATCCTTTTGATTTACAGTTAAAAATCAGAAGCAATATTTCAATTAAATCGTTACTTATAGAATTACTGCTGTAAATCAGGCCTGCACAACTCGGAAAGATGGAAGTGCCAAATTGATCAACGTAAATGTGCCGCGGGCCGGCCGCAAAAGTCCATTATTTTTTAGTTCGTTGTAATTAGAAATTCTGGAACGACATTAATTAATTGTCTGAAGAACAATTATTTGCAAAAGTTTCTGCAATCGAGAAAGCTCTTGCGGGTCGCTGTAAAGGCTCCGTGGGGTCGCATGTGGCCCGTGGGCCGTATGGTGTGTAGGCCTGCTATAAATGCACACAAACCTAAGTCTAGCAAGACTTGGAACACAATGACTGCGAGTCAATTTTAAAATAAACATGTAGGTAAGATCGGTTGTGAATGAAATATGTATGTACTGCAAAACTGCAATGATAACAGCATATCGTCAAGCAATAATCGTGTTCAAAGTTCAGACATATTATCTGATGCACTAGTAGAAGATTCACAACAATTAATGTTGAGCTATTTTTTCTATTTAAAGTGTTGGAATTAATTCAATAAATAATCCAAAATGGATTGTTTTGCCTGCCTATGAAATAGGCTACCAATTGCCAGTATGCCAATATTGGCAATTGGTATTTCAAAAAACGGTAAAAATTTGACATACAAAAATATTGCCAAAAAACGTTTGCAAAATGTTTGGAAAACAGTGATTTTTGGCAATATTTGCCAAATTTGGCAGCACCATCTGACAACCCTGCCTGCAGCGGCAGGTTGCGAAACTTGCTAGCGAATTGTTCTACTGTTGACAATAACGCTGCAATAAATCTTCATACGTTCACTTCAAGTTTAGTTAGAGGCGTTTTTCCGCGGCCATGGCCCCAGAGTTTTTCCACCCAGATCTGCTTTTTCAGTCGACCTGTGTCTCTAGGTTTAATTATGAAAAATCGCGTTAAATCTGGGTTTTTTGAAGTGCCAAATCTATGAGCAACTTCAATATGTTCAATAATACTGTTTAAAGGTAACTTCATATGACAGTGTCTGCATGCGCACATCAGGTGAGAAAGTACACATATCGGATGAAGCAGAACGTGTTCAATCGGTTTCATAACCTCATATAAGATAATTTCGGAGTTATATACATATAATGTTATTGTCTCTAATGCCAACTGAAAGAAACTGGTGAAACAAGGGTTAGGACTGATTGTTTAAATTTCGATGGTTCCCTGTGCATGCCAATTAAAAAAACAAATTTCTGAAAACCTCTGGATTAGAGGAACAACGCATTGAGATTCTATTTTTTGTGGGATTTCAGATCCGCTGCAGTTCAAGATTGCACAAAATTTCCTAGTATATTAACAAATGTACTCCTACAATTATTGGGAGATATCATCAACGGAGTATGTTACCAGCGTTATGTTTTTTATTGTACGAATATGGGTGTTTTTGGTGTACAATCTGGGTTCATTTGATATTACTGAATGGGAGCCCATAAAGTATGGTGCTGTTTGGTTCAATTCTTTTAAGTCACTCAAACACGATAAATGCCGAAGTTGTTAGTTTTCTTAACATATATACTAAACGCAGTCATCAAAAGCTCTACAATTTTGACGTGAGCTGAACAGTCTAAAACCATGAAAAATCAGTAAAGGAGTGTTTTGATATTTAAGCGTGAGGGCCCCAAAAGCGCGAGGCCCCGGGCATTTGCCCGGTTTGCCTAATGGTTAATCTGGCCCTGGCTACGGGCCCCGCGCTTTTGGGGGCCCCGCAGTCTTCTGTATAAGATCTTTTTCATGTCTAAGAAGTCAGTTATTTGCTAAATTTGCCAGAAATACTAAGCGAAGGTTTTCAGTTGAACTCTGTCTGTGTCCAGAAATTCTGTTTTGATTCTTTTTGTGCAGTTGCGTAACAAAAGGCATAAGATTGCGGTCAGCAGTGTTGCCATTTTAGCTGATTTGCTGCCAAATCTAGCAGTATGTTCTCACTGTTAGCTGCAAAATTTTCAATCTAGTAGTTAGCTGATTTTCTAGCAGGATTTTAGCAGGTAACACATTCAAGATGAAAAGTTTTACACCTTCTTCATCAAAAATATAGGCCTACTTCTCTTCTTTATTACGTTTTCAATTGGGTAGCACCAGGACAAAGTACAATCAGCTGCCTGCAATTATTTGGAATTTTTATTATGATGCAAACAAGCTGTTTCAAGCAGGTATTAGTATCATAATAACAAGTAATTAGATGGCTTGGTGAAGCCTAAATTATTTGTTTGTGTGCTTAGTGAGCGCGTTAGGTTAAAGGACAACATTGGTAGAATATGTTTTTATCCCACGGCACGATATTTCCAAGTGGGTCAGTTACGCTAGGATGTAGTAATGTCTGGTAAAAACTTCCTGGTAAACCAAGCTGCCAAAAGTTTCGACAATATAGTTGCAAGATTCCGAACTTAAAAATTGGCTCAGTACCTACTGCCTATCCTGCTGATTCAAGAAAAGGCTTTTGCGAAGTTAGCAATAAATGCCAGTATAACGAAATACTGTGGGCTTAAAAGGCATAACTGGTAGCAAAATCACGAATATAAGAAAGACTAAATAACTTTGTGCATGCTCCCTAATGTAACACAAAATTTTAAGTTGCAAAGACGAGACTTAGAAAGTTGTAGGGCTGAAGCTATGCTCAGATTATTTATCGCTGAGCATTGTTCTACTGTATAAAAACATGCAACCATTTGAAAGAGATCGTCAAGAAATGTGTGTCATACAAAAAACGAGGTAAGCTGCAGTTACGTTGCTCAAAAGTCAAAATGTTGACTGAAAGAAAATTGTGGGCCGAAAAGTGTGTTGGCCAAGACTGGCATTTCTAGCCCATGCTTATTGAGAGCGAATGCAAGACGAAAAATTGCTATATTATATAACTTCATAGGTTTCTTTTGATCATGTTAAAAATAACAGATTGTTAACATAATTTCACTGCTTTTAGCAGATTTTAGCTGAAAATTTGTGAAACTTTTAAAACTTTTAGAAGAATCAAGCAGTTTTTGTAACACCATTTAGGTGATTTAGGTCACAACCATCTGGCAACACCGGCGGTCAGCACAATACACTGATAGACTGTCATGTCACGATGCGAACTGAAGAGAGTATGCAGAGAGTAAAGCTAGAAACACGGATGCCTTGCTCACACGCTTTATGATTTAGCAGCTGCTGAGATGATCAGGTGTTGAGGGCCCCGCGCTCTTGAAATGCTACAGGCCTCGTGCTACCTTAATCCGGCACTGTCGACAACCAGACGATATTTTTGAGGGCGGCAACACGGTCCCGCATGAAAAAGTAAAGGCCTGTATCGGAAAATTAAATCTACAAAAACGTTAGAAATTACGGAAATTTAACGAAGAAAACTTCTGAACTACAAGAAAGAGCTATAAATTCCAAGAAAAGATCGCATTGCAATTTGTTGTTGAGAAGAATGTAACAAACGCGTTAATATCATTTGAAGATCTAAGGCAATTGTAGAACCAAAGACGACACCACGAACTGTAAAAGTTTGAGGAGATACTACATACTTTGTTTGAGGGGATACTACATACGTGGTATACTTTCACGACAAGCGACCAAATAGTTCATACAAGCGTGGGGCCGCAAAAACTAAGATGGTCAAGGGCCCCGCTCTCTCTAAATCTGTCCCTACGTGCGACTAAGCAATGTCAATCGTGAGCAAGATAATCTTTGCGATTAAAGATATCCACTGTTGTCTCTCAAGTAACCAGTGGCGGCTCTGATTAGTGGCGACTCTAAGTAAAAAGCATCAGGTTTTCCATGCCGGCTCGGACGGTTATGACGCATGACATTTTTCTCCCTACGATCCATTTGTGAGACTTCCGTATGTTGCTAGGGTGCAAGGACATGCTATGGAGTGAATGACTGGTGCGACACTGGTATCTTTAAAGTTATAAGAACACATTAACCTGAAACAAGTAACAACATCCAGCTAGTTGTTGGCTGATCCATTGCAGTCTGCCCTTATGTTATACGCATAACATTCCCTGCACAGTCATTCATTGAAAAATAATGATTGTTTTGCACCACGGTGGTGGTCTTAAAAAACGTCACAATTAATCAACTGTAATTGACCCAGTTGCGTTGGCTCAATATATCGAGAACGGAAACACCCACAGGCAGGGCCGGCTTTAGCTGATGCGAGACCCTAGGCCAGTGTTTCTCAACCCCGAGACCGCGGACTCATTTGAGTCGGCGGACTCATTTAAGTCCGCGGAAGGCTCTGGAGTCCGGGGCAAACAAGTTTGCTGTAATACCCTCACACAACAATATCTCTATCAACTTCATACCATCGACGTTTTTGTTCGTACAGCGATTAAATTCCACCTAACCAGAGTGAAAAAGTAAAAAATTTGCTGTTCCACATACTTTTGAGGTAGTGTGGTCAGGAACTTAAGCTTAAAGTTGTTATCTAAACTGCAGTTTGTTTTTGCCGTCTTAGTTTCTAATTGCTAAACGACAGCAGGCGTTTGTGCATAACGACAACTACTCTCAAGGATCTCTCAAAGAAGCTTAACTATCGAGTAAAAAAACGTAAAACACCATGACGAAATTCTTGAGCTTTTTAAAGAGAAAATACACCTGGTAGCGCGAACTTTATCGCCCATACACTTCGGGAGTAAAACTTACTCTTATAGTAAAGCAGTGCGTGCTTCTTTTTCTGTTGCTTGGAAAAATGCAAGAGAAAAAGCGCCTTATACAGCAGGAAAAAGCTTGATCAAACCAGCAGCCGTGAAAATACCCAGGATAGTGTGTAGTGATGCCGCAGCTCAGGGGTGTGCAACCGAGCAGCACTGCCGGACCAAATGCACATAACCGGATTGGTTCACGGACCACAGCTGTATGTCAAGCTCTGCGGGTTAGACAAATCGCTGGTGGCTCACTGTTCTCTGTGTGTTTGTTTGATTAAATCGCTGTTGTTCCTCGGAGGTGTGGACAGCACAGAGGTTCAGGTTTAGACAGAACTGCGGTTGGGCGCTGAGTTTGAAGAGTTCTGACGCTATTTCGACTAGTTGGGTTTTCCTAACGTAACCATACACCAGTGCAACCTCGCGCAGGGCCACGATCTGCAAACCCGATAACACGCCCGAAACTTCCTTCAAGTCAGTGGACTGACATTAAGATTTACAACCGTAACGCTTGCTTGTGGAGCTACTGGGTCTGGATAAAGTGAATACCAGGTGCGGGAGAATTGGTGTGGTCATAAGGGTAAGTAATTAAGTAAACAATATACTATTTTTATCTTAATAAAATTTAGGTTTGACGGACCACACTCTACGGGCCATAAAACTTCAGTTCCCGGGCCACTTTTGGCCAGCGGGCTACGGTTTACACACACCTTCCGTAGCTAATAAGTTAGCTATGTTTTTTTTTAAACAACACGATCAATTGGCGCATCAAAGAACTTTCAGTAGATATTCTGAAACACACTGTTCCTGCTGCTAATCGAAGTGGAAATTTTATTTCAGAGGTGGGCGAGACTGCAGATTTTGGAAACGATGCACAGTTCATGGTGTTGTTGCTATACCATGCGACTGAGGACTACGTGGAACAATTTCTCTTTTGCTGTCCACTTGCAAAACGTATTACAAAAAAATAAATGTTTAAGAAACTAGATTTCTTCAATAAGGAACAACAGCTTTCGTGAACTCACAGCGCGTCTGTTTGTACTAATGGTACTTACTCGGCCATGATACAGAGGTTTTCTGGAAGGCCGCCCTGCCTTTAGTCCACCCATGGGCGCTTATTTTAGGAGGGCGTTCATATGGTGCTAAGATTTCAGTTGAATAATTTTTGTACCTGTGCCCTTACACGGTACGTCCAACGTTATGCGAGTTTTAAAACTATTTAGATATTTTTGACCACGCTCCAGACTGTATTGTGCACCATTATGACATAGAAGGTGATTCGCCATTATGACATACAATGTAAAAAGCCATTATGACATACAAGGTGATTCACAATGCTGCCATATAACAGCCCGGGTGGTTATTTGGTCCACGTCTTATTTTCCCAATGTGTCTATTTTCTTATTAACGGCCCTGGGCGGCCTTCCGGAAAACCCCGGTAAGAATCAAAAAGACTTTATTAATTTATGAAAAACGAAAACAAAAATATTTAGGAAGTTATTGTCTTCTTCGCCGAGAAAAAATCAGACAGCGAAGAAATTTAAGAAGATCTGACAGTTTTTAGATACATTTCATCTGCTGTTAATCACATCAAAAGCCGTCCCTTACACATTCGTTATGTGTGGGGAGATGAGGGCAGAACACAGTGGACGTTTGTTTCATTTAAACATCCGTTGGCTCATGAGGAAAGATGCTGGAGAGAGTGACCACGCAATGGTACAGAAGCGTTAATTAAAAAAACAGAATCATATCTTTGCTGAACGATTCATCGACAGCAAGTTGATCACCAAATATTCTTAGGTTATTTTTTATACGTTTGAATCAGTTTAACAGCTCCAGGCACGGAATAGGTAAATTACTTTTAGATGCGTCCAAGACATCGTCGTGTTTAAAAGTAGAACACAGTTGTGTATCCATCGAGTTGAAAATGGAAGAATATCTGCGTACTGGCATCAAGACGTACTTGCAGAAGAGATAGAAACTGATTTGATCTGCGTTTGTCAAATTTTCTTGAGCGCCTTACTACATCTCTCCGAGATGGATAGATTTATCCCTTCTCACAGTTACATCAAAAACATTTAACTGGTTGCGAAGCCCTTTTGAGGTGCCAGAGCTGCAGGTTCATTGTGAAATAGATTGTATTGGTGAACAGCTGACTGAGCTGCAAAGTCGACAGCTGTAGAGTCTGACTCAATTTTGAGTGGATGTCCAGACAATGGAACCAAATCTCTCTGATCTGTGTCAGCAAGCAACAAAGGCTCTTTTTTCCAACTACATACCATTGTTTTCAACCTTGGGGTTGTTTGCCTGTTTTCTATGAGTCGTGAGACGAGCTTCTGATAAATATATTCATAATTACTTCTATATTTTATATTTCATACATGGAACCTCCTCTTGCAGCACCCAAAACAGTGGGATTACCTGGCAGTAGCGCAGTCAATAATTTTGTTCGGGAGGGGCAAGTCAATGTTGTCGTCAGTCATTGACGTCTTGAGTCCAACTGTTTATTTTCGAACAGCTGAAAATTGATACTAAGCACCACCAAAAATCTGACAAAGTTTGTTTTGGGGAGGCCATGGCCTCTTCGCTCTCATTCTGACTGCGCTACTGTTACCTGGCAAAAATGATAGCCTACTTTTTCATTCAATATTGTTTTAAGTATGATTATGACCATCACAGTAGGTCTGCTGTTGCATTCGGAAATGCACAAATAACTTTTTCAGTGACGTAGTCAGCCCAAAGATTTGGAGGGGGGCCAATATGTTTGATTTTAGGCGAATAACACTATTTTGTTTGGAAAAACGCCTCTCAAAGCACAAATAACTATATGTTCTAAAAATTTGGGGGCATGGCCCCTTTGGCCCCCACTGGCTATGCCTATGAACTTTGTGACCTAAGAATGTGCAATGTTTGGAAATTAGATACGTGATTGCGGTTGCTAACTTGGGAGTTATTTTAATTTCAATTCAATTCTAGTGTTGTGGAATTATTTGTATGGTATACGGCAGGGGTCTCCCTCAGCGATGCTGCCATTTGCATGGATTTAATAGTATTTGTTAAGCATAGTGATATCGTATGTTATTTTTTAGTCATTGAGATTTTCTATTGTGCAAACACAACTGCATTTCATATGCCTGACTGGAATATTTCGGAAGGGGTTGATAGGTTGAATTGAGTTGCAAAATGAGTTGCTGCTTGAGAAAGGTTGAACACCACTGGTTGGGGTTTACGTTTAAGGTTTAGGAATTAGGTTTCGGTTTTAAGTTTAACATTCTAAATGGTGAAATTTTGTTGAATCTTATACGCAAGATGAAATATTTGACAGATCAATTTCAATTGTGTTTTCTTTTTGCATTGGCAACACTACTGTAAATAGCAGTGATGTAGTCGAGACCGTAACCTTCAAGACCGAGACCTCGTTAAAATGACGAGACCGAGGCTTCATCAAAAATTCCGAGACCGAGACTTGAAATACGAGATTGAGACTTCATCACAAATTCTGAGACCAAGACTTCAAAATTTGTGGTTTTTGCCGAAATTTTTCAAAAAAACGTTGTCACCACTTCTCAAGTTGAATTTTTTTAGAATTTCGCACATTATTCCGACCTGTTTTCATTGTTTCTTACCTGCAAATACAATAGAGAAAAAACTCGTTGAATTACAGTTTTACTAAGCCATATCCTTGCAATATTCAAAGTCTCAAAACAATAGGCTTGTGACCGA
>JGI24158J21664_10000724_pt1 | contig 32630 bp, 19 predicted proteins | sample Ectturendosymbi3_FD_21664 | JGI IMG/M metagenome (IMG submission 21664)
CATGATGACTGTAGCAGGGAAACTCTCCAATACGGATGCGATCTTCGTCGGAGTCCGGTCGTGTTGCCTCTTGCCTTCCCATCGAAACAACTTCGTCAAAGGTCGAGAAAAGGGCGATCTCTTCAACACCCTAAACAAATCTCTGCCCCGGCGATCGTGGAAGACACTCGAAGGACAATTGTTGTTTCGTTACTGTGTGTGTGTAGTGCTCAAAATTGCGTTGTGTAAGAACTTCCCGCAGATGTTCTCGTGTCTTCGCCGTTCTGATCGTCGCGTTCGCGACGGCATGGGCCATGCATGTATGTACATCGGCGTGACATAAGCTGTCTGAACTCCCCAAGAACGTATTTTTAAACAAAATGGTGAGATCAGTTGCATTATTGGTGCGTGGTCATGTTTTCACTAGCGCAGTTCGTCACGAAGATACAAGTAGCGTTACAGTCATTTTTAACTAGTAGCGTTACAGTCACTTTTAACTCGGGAAGAAACAGCTTGATATCACATGTGTAGCCAAGGGGAGGTCCAAAGGGGCCATTTCCCCCAAATTTTTAGCATATCTTGTCATTTTGTGCTTTCAGAAACGGTGTCCCAAAGAGAGTACTGTTGCTTTTGATTTCTTGCTGTTCATATCGCTTAAATTTGTATTATGTTATGTTCCGAACTTACTACAACCTGCTCTTTCATTTGTAACTTGTGCAACTATTCCAAAAATGAATTGTAGTGTCTGCAACTGTGGTTTGTGAGATGCAAAAATATCGATATCGGCATCGATTATCGTCAATGAAAAATGAAAAGAATGAATATCGGCCCAAAATTTTATTATTGCCCCTAAAGTTGTACAAGTAAAAGACATCCTTGCCTCAATTTTTAAAACGGATTACGAGGCATTTTTCCCAGCAAGGCTGACCCAATTCGTGACAAACTAATTTCACCCGTACGAAACAATAAGCGAAGTAGATCAGTTTCGACGAAAAAAGAAAACATGGCATTGCAATAGTTAAAGAAATATACAAGTATAATAATCACCAAGGCTAACAAAGGTCACAGTCTTAGAAAAAGAGTGGTATGACCAGAAGATAAACAAAATTCTTGATTATAAAGAAACTTACAAACATAAAACCAACACAACCGCATCTACACCCTAAGATGTCAATAAATTTATTAACAACTTGCTCGAAAGCAAAAAGATCGCAAAAGAAGCAAGCTTTAGACTGAAATACTCAGGTGCCACAACTCCCCGGCTGTACGGACTACCGAAATTACACAAAGAAAACAACATTCCTCTACGACCGATAGTTTTTTCACAGACTCACCTACCTTCGGGTTAGCCAAAGAATTATCCTCACTACCGAAGCCACTTATTGGAAAATCAAAACATCACGTAAGAAACTTTTCAGACCTCGCATCACTTATTGTTATTGGTATATCGTAAGCCGACCCATTGACTATACTGTAGATAGATACATCAACTTTGGATCAGATCATCCTGTACAACGTAAACAACCAGTGGTTAACATTCTTTTCGAACGGGCTAAAAAATTTTTCTCCACAGCCCAGGACCTGAAGAGCGAAATGAAGTATGTGAGACAGACTCATGTTGAATTGTTACCCCAAATGGATGCTTCAAAACAAAAAGAAACGCACAACGGATTTTCTGAGCTAATATCTGAAGGTATTTACCGTGCACAACTGACTTGGGCGAGTCTTTGAAACGAATTCTGGAGAAACATCATAACATAAACGAACTATCATCAAAACTACAATTAAAGCAAGCACAGTCCTATCTTCAGGGAAAGATATCATACCTGCCAGTAAATGTCGATGTGCACGAAATTCCATGCGGGGAATGTGAACACAAATATATTGGTCAAATGAAGCCTGAGCACTCGATTGTAAAAATGCCACAGGGACACTTTGCCTAAAAATATTCTTAAAAATCCAGAAAAAGCAGCTTTAACATGCAGCCCAAAGTGGCCATGTTTTCGACTGGTACTGTGCCCATGTTTGACATCACGTAAATAGCTGCCATAAACGTATTTCTTTAGACTCCTTTTATATCAATTTAAAAAGTGACACTACGAATGATAAGAGCGCAAACTTTTCAGCTATTTATCATAAAATCTTAAAACATGAGTAAAATTTATCCTTCAGTGGACTTCCTTGAGTTTGTCATCTTGTTACCCGTTTTAGTGCTTGTTGATTTGCTAGCTCACCACTCAGTTTATCCCATTATTAATCGCTAATTACCGCATACATTGACACTATTTACTGCTTTACTTCGCATAGTAACATTTTCTGCATTTTCTGCGCAGGTTTTACGCTGTTTTATTGCGTTGTTATACATTGTCAACTCCCAACGTTTTCAGTTTACACTTCTTATCTTCCACGTTTACTGCCGCATACTGTCACTCATTTCCTAAGTAGCGTGCTGGTCGCTTGGTTGGTTTAGCGGTTTTTGTCTTTGCACGTCACACTGCTCATTGTTTCTTGTAATGGTAAATTGCATGTTATGTGGTTAACAACCCACAGGAAAAGAGGAGGGTGCTTGATTAAACTTTACACCATGAACCACCCTGCCATAAGTGACAATCTGCCTCTCTCATTGCTATGAGGTGACATTCGTGGAACAACCCCGTGCGAAAACCTTGACTGGTGTGAAGATAAAAGGATGCATCGGATAAAAGCTTCAATCAACTTGGACAGAATGATCCTACCGGACATCAGGTGATTTCGAGTTTTTTCTAATCTAGTTTTGCCTTCATACTCTCGACTATTTTTGCCTGACTGATTCTCGGCGTATTCACCTAGCTTGGTTTTGAGGTTTGTTTACCGCTTTCTTTGGACCCATTCTACTTGGTAGCGTTGTTTCATTCCCCAAGCATTTCTTCTGTTTTGTTTTATTTTCATATTCATAATTTTTAATTTGTCCTGATCGTTGTTTGATTACGGAGATTTTGGCTTAATGTTAATTTTCTTTTTTCTTTTTAGTTCATTTCTATTTGTCTTCGTTTTAAGTGTTTTTTGATTTTGTTTTGCCATTTTGTGCTGGTATGATTATCTGTTTCTTTATTGTTTTCGGGTGTTCCTTTTACTTAATCTTTTTCCTTTCTTGGATTCTTAGTTGACTGCTGTGCAGCATTACTAATGCTCATATTTTTTTACATAAATACTGCCAGTTCTCCTGTGTTTAAGGTTGGGTACACAACAAACGACTGGTAAGCTCGTGCTACATATGGCTACGACACAGCGACACGCTCCGAGGACTGTTTAACCGCAATATCGTTGTCAAGACTCTTCGCAGAACGTCAGTGTTGAGCTCTGACAGACGGGACTTCATGGTTTCCACCTGCGTTGAGATCTCCTGAACGTGCCTTGGCGGCTGGAAGGACGTGCTATTTGTTGCTTCGCTTACTTCTTGTTGTCGTGGTTGCTCATTGATTTGGCTTTTGTTGTTGAAATTTGTATGGGTTTAACGCAGTCTTGCTATGTAACGGAAGGTTTTGCGATGGTTTTACTTCCGCTTCGTTATGGCCCGTGACCAGTCGCGACCATCCGTAGACCCACCGCGTGCCTGTGTCAATGAATTCTTGCAAGCACGTTAGCCTACACCACTTACGCATCCTGTGTAACCTACTGGACTGTTGTTTTGTTTGTAACGTCATTGTACACTTGGTAGTTTGTTTTACTTGGTTGTTCCTACTGTGACCTTTTCCTTTCCAGTGTAAAGTGGGCAGCTGCGGTAGCAAATTTTAATTAGATTTTCTTAATTGGTGACTTTACTGTTTGTGCATTTTATTTTATTTTATTTATACTTCCTGCACTTCGCAGAACTGATGATGCCTACATCGTAGGCGAAATATATACTCTGTAAGATTTTAAAGTGTGTAATTCTTTGCTAAGAAAGGATCTCTTTCCATAGACAGTGTGGTTAAAAACAATGCCGTCAAGAAGCCTATTTGATTAGGTAGGCGAAACATCGTCAAAATAATACTAATAATCGCCAGAGAAGAAAGAACTTACTGCTTGCAAAATACTGTTGCTCGCTTAAAGTCAAAAGATTTGCCCCACGAAAATTTTGGGCTGGCTACGCCGCTGCTTGACACGATAAAAGGTGATTTTTCGAGAAACATCGATTCATTTCCCAGTGTTTTTTGCTTGTTTGTTTTTTTTTACTAAGCACACACACCGGAATGTTCAAATCATTGTTTACTGTGAGAGTGAACCTGAACTATAGAGGAGGTGGGTCTCACAAAATTTCCTTTTTTCTGGCCGCCTGATATTGGCGGTTAATTACTGTAATTGTATTTCTGTTCAGAAGTTTGCGTACGTGTCGGCGGAGTAAATCATAACTATTCACCATATTGGCTAGACTCCGAGAAAGATGTATGCTTTCACCACTCAACTTCATAGTCCATCAATTGGATGAATGTGTAACTTTTGAAAGTTGGAGGATCAACCCGTTTGCTTTTAGCGGAGTATTTGGTACTATTTTCATCCTCTTGCCATGGTCCTCAACATGCACTTGATCGGTTCGAACTGCATGCGATCAAGCGGAATGAAAATTAGCAACTCAAGCTAGTGCCCACTGCAAGTAAGCGGCAATACACTGGAACAGGTCGAGATGTTCAAGTATCTTGCGGTGGCATTCTCAAGTGACGGAAGGTGGAACTAAGATATCGATACACGGATTAGCCAAAGAAACACAAATCTGCGTGAATTTCATCGCTTTGTAGTGATGAAACGGGATTTTCCAAACACCACAAACCTTTCAGATTTTAAATATTTCATTGTTCTGATCCTCATCTATGGTCATGAATCTTGGGTAATGAATGAAAAATTGGTATCTCAAGTACACGCAGCAGATATGGAATTTCTGTGCAGACTTGATAATGTGACATTTAGCGGCAAAATGCACAGCTGTGAAATTCGTATACCATGAATGTCGAGATGTTTATCCTACAAATAGAAAGATCTCAGCTACGTTAGTTCGGTCACGTGTGCCAGAATGCTCCCGGAAAAATTGGTGAGGAAGGTCCTACTGGCTAAACCCACGAAACTGCGACCAAGAAGTCGATCAAGGACCTGGTAGTGTAATTACATCACAGACTTAGATAGGTCCCATCTTGGTTTGGAGCCAACAGAAATCTGAGATTGCTGTTGACCGTTAGGTATTTCAGGTCCTCCCACGGCTGTTTCCCCTCGAATCTCCCAAGATGTGTAGCGGGTATGAAGATGAATCAAATGAATAAATGAGGAGCAAAGTAGTAATTTTACAACGAATTAAATTTTCAAACAAAGTAGTTGAAAATCTTCAAACAGGTCGTAGTTTCCACTTGTTTTTTTTTCATGTGATGTCCAAGGACACTTTTTGTTTTTATCAGTTAATGCAGCACCTCCTCCATGCAACACCAGGATACACTAAGTACCCCTGCATCTATAATCTGAGGTAACCAATGATTTTACAATTTTTTATAAAATTTGAAAGAAGTTAATGTGCAATACGTTTTTTGAAATGCAATTTTTATGCTTATAAGCTCGAAAAAATTACTTGGAACTAATATATTCTGACAACATTTGGTATACTGCTGAAACTAAATAAATTTTGCAAAGCCATTGACGATAACGTGGTGAAACGCGGCACGAACTCACGTAATAAGCTCATAAAAATTTTTCTGCGAACTAAACTATTGCCACGACAATTGCACAAGACATCATATAAAAGTTTTCGTTTTGCTGTGTGCCAGCTTCAAACTACCTCTTGAATGGTCGCCATGCTGAAAAGCACTGAACAAAGTGTGAACAGGAAAAATGCAGTCCCATCAGAGATAGACTGTGAGCGGGAAAGCTACACCGAGAAAGCACCATGATGACCGACTATGGTTTGAGCTTTATCATCTAAAATTACGCCAATGACAAAAACAAATAAAATTGACTTTTCTAAAAATTGAAAAATGGAGACACTGTGAAAGTTTCGTGATTAACGAATATCTTCCAATACTAAACTGCAGCCACATGCGCAGTTTGTGAATCTGACTTCGTTTTGAAAAGAGGTGAGTTGCTCCTCCGAAAACGTATTAATTTTTGAGAAATTTATTACACCTACAAATGATAACACTTTGTGTTGAAAGGATAAGAATATTGCACACGCATAAGACGTTACTTCCCTTTCTCAATTTTGTGCTTGCATGGTTTGATCAGTAGTGTGATAAGAGTTCTTTCTCATTGAGAATATCTAGTTGGAACCGAAAGAATATGGCGGAATAATTCATGTATAATTTTTGCAAAAACCCTTCGACCTCTGCATGGTTCGCTAGCGACACAGTTTAGGATATAAATATTACATTAGATGTTAGCGACCCAGTTAGGTAACACTGATTTACCATCAGAACATTTTTAAATATCATTGCGCGGTTTTATTTTTTGTGGAAAAGCATTTCTCAAACGAAAAAATTTTCATACGTTTTTCGAAAAAGTTTGACTCTGCATAAGATATGAAGTCAGATGTTACCAAAACACATTGCAGACGAGTATTAATGCACAGTAAACTACTATGATACACATACACGAAAACTGGATAATAAGACACTTATTGTTCCTTTATGCAAATCCGTTAAACAACTACAAGGGCATTCTGTTTAGAGAGGCTCCAAAGCTAAGCTATAGAATGCAACTCCGAAAGAATTATCAAACAGACCATATTTTAAAAAAATAATATGAACAGTTCCTCTTCAAATCTCATTTTAATTGCTTCCTAGTAAAATACCATATTTATTTCATTCAAATTGGACAGCTTCCGGTTTTAGTCAATGATTGATGCGATGTTTGTGCCGCTGTTCGTTTCAGTTCATTGGTTCGATGTTTGTGCCGTGGTTGCACTTTGTCTGTTGAACGTCATGTGTTTTTCTTTTTTGTGTGTTCTTCATTGTTTCTTTTCTTTGCGATAATTGTCTTTTTTGTAAAACCTTTCTTTTTGTTCTTTTTTGGCTGACTCGCAATCATTACGCCAATCCTCGTAATCTTTTTTTAACCACGACTTGTTATTACCTTGCGGAAAATACAATTGATTGATTGTTATATTCAAAGGTCATTGTGATGTTTGCTGCGGACAAATTGTGCAGTATCTTGTTGTTCGTACCCGGATGTAAGTTGTACTGTGACGGAATAATCGGTTGCGTCTTGTTCGGTTTGAGTCGAAATATCGCATGGAGAAGATCGGAAGCGTAGGGACAAAACCTTCGTAAATTGTAGCTCTGTGGCTCTGTAGTTTGTGCCTTTGGCTGTGGCTTTGGTTGTGTGCTATATTAACGGTACGTTCTACGTGAGCTTGCCCAACCCCTAGTGACTTGACAGCGAACTTAGTGCTTGTTGGCTGCATTCTCCGCTTAGTTCCTGTATTCTCTGAGTGTTTCTTTCTTTGAATAAACTGCTATTGTTCCACGAGGTGTGGACAGCGGTTCAGTATTAGACAGAGTTGCGGTTGGGTGCTGAGTTAGAAGAGTTCTGCCGCTATTTTGTTAGCTACGTCTAGCTGGTTTTTTCCTAGCGTAACCAGTCCAGTACAGTTTCGCGCAGGGCCACGATCTGCGAACCCGTTAACACGCCCGATACTTCTTCACGTCAGTGATCTGACACTCTTTGCTTTGTAATAAAACCTTTTCCAAACAAATCTCACATTCATAAGTTTTTCAAACAACCACTGTGTTGTTTTCATATTGTGGAGTTGAAAAAACACTGTAAATATAATTCCAGCGTATAGTTGATAAGTACATAATTAATTAACAGCGCTGCTAAGTTTCGCAGATGTTGTTGAGTTTACCTCGTTTGCAAAACTTTCCTGCATTTTATATTTAATACGCGTTGCTCAACAAACCGACAAATGGCAACTCGTTATGTTTTGCAAAATGTAGCTGTGCATGCTAGCAAAGCATTCATATCCCTGTGCCCACCAATACACCTGTCGCATGGCTGGAAGCACATATCGAACAAACAGGCTTGGCATTTCGTCTCCATCGGTGCTGCGTTTATTTTCGCTCGTCTGTCAATGTAATCTAACACCGAAAGACTTTCGTATTGTTATCAGAATCTCTTTGCATTTACTCAAACATTTTCTTGCCTGCGTATTCATCTTGCGTTAGGCACTTTATGTGCAATTACAACGCTGTTGCAATTAATATTACAACGCTGTTGCAATTAATAGAACAACGAGTGTTTCACATATGCAGTTAGTTTGCGAAAACATTCTCTCTATAAGCGTAGTGGCAGTGGCCTAATACTTTCAACTTCTTGGCAAGGTTCACGTTCACTGTGACAAATACACAATTTCCCTTTTTTCGATCAAATATTTTAGTCCCAAGAAAAACTAGCGTGATTGAAAAAAGTGAATAACATTTTAACTACCGTACAGTCAACAATAACGTTGTCTGTGTTAATTACCCTTTGTTTTATCGTACGTACTTACAAAAAGCTGTCATAAGCCCAGCTCGATAAATTTTACTCGTGTCAAAACAAGGTATGCACTTAACCAAAACGATGTGCACAGCAACATTGAACAGAAAATGCAAGCTTCTCCAGGCTGTGTGATCGCGAGCAACATAATTCTTGCGAATTCAGATATTCACTGGCATTTCTAAAGGAACACAACAGTTGATGCACTAAGCGTTTTGTCCAAAGTGATGTTTGTTTTTGATTCATAATTTTACTTTTCACCCGTCTGCGTCTTCCTACGTGTTGTTTGCGCAATAACTTAAGCCTACCGAGAAGATGCCGAGATCTGTGAACAACGACCTCTTAATGATTTTGAAGCACAACAGCGCTTGCTCCCAAACGAAGGAGGTATGCTAAGCAGCGTTGAAAAACATACAATCTTCGCTATTTTGATGTCAGTCTTGAGCAACATAATTTCTGCAGTTACACTTGGGTAAATATGTTTGTCAAAAAACACTACCAATTCTTTCGCTGCACATATTACCAAGTTTATAATACTGTACATTCAAATGTATTGAAATCGTATTGGTTTGTTTCAACGGTTGGCACAATATGTTGCTCATGCTGTGAGAAAAACTCGCCGAAGACAAACCGAAACCTGCTGCGAATTGATCTCTATGCGTTTCCTACGCACGTCTCCTTCATTTTAAATTATCCGAAATGATGAAAAATTTCATAAAATTTAGGTAGTTTTGTTTTTAGCAAAATTATGAGAAAAACTCTGTTGCAGATTTGTTTTGCTTGCCTTAGTTTGAATCTATCATTTGCGTTTCAGTTTACTTTCTTTGTTTTTTGGTACAAATTAACATATTGCTATCGTCCCCCTTGCAAACGAATCCGTTCTATAGTTTTATCAGCTAAACCTCTTCGTAAACCCTATGCGGTAAATGCTTATTGCTCCGAATTTCGTCGTCATGTGAAGAAATACGCTATCCAGCATGGACGTCCACAGGGCAGAATAACGGGCATTTTCCCCTCCATGAAAATTGGGACAAATAACCAAAAATTTGTAGAAAGCCTAAAGGCAGCAGCTCAATTGCGAATAATTCAATTAATTCTTGCAATGACAGTTTATTTACCAATATGACACTCACACTGCACATTAGCCAGGTTCTCTGTTCTGGTGTCATGCAGTAATGGTGGTGCAGTTCACTCATGTCCGCTCCTTTGCGTGGTGAGGAAGGTTGCGAAACTTGCGAATGGATCTACTGTGGGCCTTTATTGCGTAGCAATAACATGGCAACAAATCTTCAAAGGTTCACTTCAAGTTACGACAGTAGGCGTTTGCAGCGTGTGACTGCTGAACGCAGGCATCTTGTCAGGTAATGCAGCGAGACAAGGGCGCAACCAGCTGATATTTTCCGGGGGATGCAGAATGATTGCAACTTGTTGTTTTACCTAACAACTCATAAAATTTTGGCGCTGTCAAAATACTTTTGAAAATTTTGAGAGGGGCAATTGGCCGGCTGTTCCCCTAGTTGCGGGCCTGCAGCGAGACAGTGACTGATGATAGCGGGAAACGACTTTGTTTTATACTGTGTGATACGAAGCATGAGTGAAAAGAAAGCATTGCTGTCTACGAAGCGCAATTTTTTAATTGTTTCCGTAAAATAGGGCATTTTCATTGTGATTCAGAAAGGGTAGAGCGTTTCGTGAATGTCCATTTGCATTTCATCGTCAGCAACCTCAAAAGGATGAGAAAAATTTCGACATTACCGGTTACCCTCCCCTGGATAAATTTCTGCGGACACCCATGCTATCAAACCAACATTGAGCACCATGCATTTACATTAAATCCAATGCGCAGAGCAAAATCTACTTTTTCAAATGTTGGTGTTGTCGCACCTTTCAGGATATCTTGCCAATATCGTATTGTGGCACACTTTGTTTTGCAATCTTTGCAGATAAGGTTGCCAGTATTGATATTTATCCTGCAACTTATTCGTTGATGAAACTCAGTAACTCTTGTTTGTTACGCTGTTACCTCACGTAAAACGTTTTTAAAGTGTCTGTGTTGCTTTGGGTTGTAAAAGTTATATAAAGCATCGGGCCTGACTTGTCGATTTCACTTTCACCCAAAATCGAAAATCAGTAATTTATCCTATCGAACAAAAATTTTCATGCTGTGTTGCATTCCTTTTCGTTACAAAAATATTTTCACTTTCACAAAACGAGGCGCCCAAGGGCATCATCTGTTTTCTGCTACTCCAGCTTTCTGCTATTGAGCAGGAAAGCAAATGCTTTGCCCGAAAACAGTTCCTTTTGTTTTTGTAAAACTCACCTTGTGCGAAATACCACGTATTTCTTTTTACGTCAATTTCTTGCGATATGGTGTTCATCACCAATTGTAACTGCTGGAAAGTTCAATTTACAAAATCAGTGAACGTTTTCAAATCATCATTCTCAGTTACGTCAGGGTTTAGATTTCGGAGCGTGCTGTATAGGGCATCCGCTGAAACTGCTACCACCCGTGTTTTAAAATCAAACCCGCTGAAGAGACTGCAGCAAAACATTTTCTTTGAAATAACTGATGAAGTACTTCGCATCAGATTTGTTATCGTGAGTTTATACGCTGATAATGCAACCAGCAAATCAACAAACATTTAATCAGGCAGTATGTTGCTTGTTTTGGAATGTGCATAAATATTTTACTATTTCAGCAATAAGTAATCACACAATACATGACTGGCAAGAGGTGCAAGATTCTCAACAGGAAACACACAAATAATTACACAGAAAGAAAACGATGAGCTTATAGAAATTTTCAAAGCGTAGGCGTATATCGAGGAAAGACACAAGTACATCCGACCACCACATCTTCTAAAACTTTGTTGTATGTGCGTGAATCCCAGTATAGAACAGGTACTGTGAGAGTAATATTCACTGAATCATATATAGGATTATGTTCCACAAGGTCGCCACTGGTTTTCGATAGCATGATGCAATGTCGACAAAGGCATCTTTTCTGCAGAATGTACTTTGGTAACCTGAAATATAAAATCATTTTTGTTTCTTCGTTGCCTTTAATCAACAATATTAATTAATTTTATTCAATCATGGGTTAGCATGTTTTAGGGAATCTAAAAATATGTTCCAATTTGCGTATAACTTGATATGCGTGAAATTTTCTGAGACCTATCCTGTAATTAAAATATTTTTATGAAAGCCATGAAATAGCCATTACACATGAGAAGTGTTTCTATTCCCATTATTTGAAACAGCAACTAATGTTCATGCTGGTTAACATTAAAACTGTATACCTTAGAAAACAGTTTCACTTATGGAAAAGATATTCAATTTCAGTTTAGGCAAACACGTTTGTGTTAAATTTTCACTGCACCCGGCACTCTGGTATGTGTATTTGGTATTTAGATAAAATCAACAACTGAGCTGGTTGAACGTATCTGCGCCGGGTGAACAAGGCTTTGACTGTTTTTCCTTTGTTTATTTCAATTGCACCCATTAGTGCTTTTTTGATTAGGTTTGCACCGCTTCGTATTAGGTACTGGAAATGTTTTTTCAAAGCCAAACATTTCAATCATGTTGGCAGAGAGGCTTATCTCGATTGTACTTCTTTTCAGATCATTACGAACAGACGGCATAAACAGCAAAGTTTCCTGATTTTTCAGTTCTATTTCCGCACCATCATTGGGCTGGTTTATCCCAAAAAAATACGACAAGAGATCATTTTGTCCTGAATTATGTAGAATAAAGTGCTTGCAGTTACATGGTTGCTTGTACAAGTGCATCTGTAAATGGAAAGCACAAAGCAACCTTTACCAGAAACGTTTTGCTCGGATCATGTTTTGTGAATTGTTAACGATGTTTAGGACAAATGACATCAACAATAAAATTATTCATGATGCCTGCAATAAAACGCAAATCCGAGCATACAAAAATGTTGATGATACCCTAGAAAAATTGTAGCTTAATTGATACGACAATGAAATAACAAAGCTTTCGGCAGAATGCTCGCTTAATTTGATGTTTTGGTAAAGCTTCTTCACAACTGTGATTGCACAAGGTTTACCGAAATGAGCTGTTTTATGAATGGCCTGGAAAATTGTAATATTTGCTTCAATTTCAAGACCGAAAGTTTGTTACTCATGTTTTATCTACTGTGTAACATAGTGACAATTTATGTAACGTTGGAACATTGCCGATTTTTTAAGTTTTTGTTAATTAAACTTCTATCGATATTACTCAGTTTCCTCTTTGTTTGTGAGTATCAGTTGAAATGACCCGTGACTGGACTGTATCCAACATCCAAACACCTGAATTAACACTCTTGGCCAAAAGAGTATTTTACAGAAACCAGAAAATTGGCAGCCTTAAAAACCTATAGTGGTTGACAGAGGCAGTTTCAAATATTGTTTCTAAGTTATTTAATATTCTGCAATAGTTTTACTAAACGCTTTGCAATGCTTTTACTGAATGCTTGGAAAATTTACTTATTGTTTTGCAATTCTTAGACTATCGCAAATACCTCAAATGCTCCTCTGTACCTGACAATTTTTTTCATGCCTTTACCGATGTTAGTGGCACAGGGATCAAAATTATATACCAGACATTGGTAACGTTGAACACTCTGAAAGTTTTCAATCTGAGGTTCGCGATCCCAAAAGGGGTCGTGAACCATTAGAGGGGTCACGCTTAGATATCTGAGGTACATAGCTGTATTACATTACATTTCTTTGTAAACATTTTTGTTTGTTTGACCGCAACTTTGGTACCAAAAATACTAGAAGGTTAACCAACGGTTCTAAAGACTCGTAGTGCTGCCTAGAATCCAGTAAAACTTTGAGCCACAAAATCGGCTCATTAAATCGGCCTATGACGTCATCAAACAGATGGCAAAACATACCCAACTCATGACGTCATCAACCCAAAAGCCCAAGCCCAAACTTAAAATATTTTTTTCATTCTAACTTTACGAGTCTTAAGAGGGTTTGAACAGCTCTCTAGCTCAATCTGCTATCGCGTTACGGCTGGCCAAAGTTTGACCTGATAGGACTAATTATACCTTTTGTGAAACTTTTTGATTTTTGTCAACAATGAGGTTTTTGTGCCATGATTTGGCTCCAGATATATTAGAAAATCAATCAAGGGCTTTAAAGTCGCGGATCACAGCCTAGTTTCCAAAAAAATTAGCCAAAAAGTCGCTCGTTCGGTTTGTGTCCAGGGCCAGGTAAACTTAGCAAAAAAGGCAGAAACATGGCCCCATTATGGCGTTACGCTACCCTGAGAAAACCCCAAACCGAACAATTTTTTTAAATCTGAACTAGAAAGCTTGCTGAATCCGTAGAGGGTGTGAACAGCTCTCTAGCTCGATCGGCTAGCGAGTTATGGCATTGCAAAACTTGACCAAAAAAGTGGACGGCGTGGAACTTAAATGGTATGAGGATAAAAGTCGGATGGGGCCGTGCTAGGATTGAAAGACTCAAAAATTAAAAACATCTTCATACTAAAATTTGCGTCTTGTAGCTATTACACAAACATTTGATCAAACGCTACTTCGTTGTGAGATTTATATTTACAAAAGATAAAATTAGTGTTTGATTTATTTAATAAATTGGTCTAATCACGTCTCTTCATTTGCTTTATAGCAGAGCGTTATCACACCCGCATAAGGTTTCTGAAAATTTATATATTCAGTCTACGTAAACTTACCACAGATGTGAGCATGTAAAATGAAATGAATAGCTCATAACGTAAAACCCTTTGATACTCACCGGTTGCGATCAAAATCAATATAATCTTTAAACGGTGATAAGCTGCGATCTTCCACCTTCAGGTTATTTCGATCGTAGTATGCAGCTTTCCTGTCTGTTGGACACACTCCTGGTCTCTGTTCTAACATTAGCCGATCCTCACTTCTGTTCAGAAGGCCCTCGTAGGATTTCATCAGAAATGTGTTGTTCATGGTACTTTTGCACATGCTATGTGTAAAACAGTACAAGGGGTCAATACGGACAATTCATAAGCTCACAGGTAAGTAGGGAAAGAAACGGCCAAGCAGAGAAAAGGTACACCACAAGTGACGAAACTACAATTATAGGAATTGCCTACTAATAACTTAAAAATGTAACTGAGGACGCAGGAAATCTTGTTACTCATAAATTGTTTGCAAGACCAGAGCTGCTTTCGTTGTAGTCTTTCTTTCATTGATCATGAATAGATCGGAGCTTGCTGAACAAAGTTTTTTGCATAGTACGAGAGTTGCTTGTGTTTCCGTCGTGCTTTTACTGATTTTTAATAAAGCCGAACTACAATCAAAAGTCAGTGGATGATGTTTTTGCACGAATATTTGAAGACGCGTCCTTAGGAAGCTTGACCCATTCATCTTCGCGTGTGTCTGATTTTTCAATCCTGTGGTCATCATTTTCATTCGAAATATTCTCTATCTTTCAGTGAAAAAATGAAACCTTTCCGGTGTGAGTGATCAGAACACCAAGTTTATATTATGATGAGAAATGAGTCCCAATCTAGCCTTATTTTGCAAATCCGGACGGAGACAATAAAATGAAAACATATTCAGTGTTGCATTATACTTTATAAATTAATTATTTGAATGTACTGTATTAGCAATATAAAACTTATTGTCTTTTTAATATTTAGGGTAAAAATTCAGGAAGTTTATGTTGAAATTCATGTAACACTGGAACATTTTGTACTTATCTCGACTTTACAAAATTTACAACTATGTTACGGTAAGTTTGTTGTGAAAAGATCTGAAGCAAAAAAGAAGACCACCATTCAAACTGCTTTGAGTGCAACTGTGTAAATTTTTGACACTAATAAATTAAGAAAAAAGAGCACAATGGTTACACGAGCTACATTCACTTAATCTGACAAGACACAAATATTCAACAGGCAAACTGTATACAAACAGCAAACTGAGATTAATTGTAAGCAAGCCAAATCGTAGTGGCTAATAGGTAACCATTTCATGTGGATAGAAGAGCTCATTTGCTCACCTATGCTTTTTTCAATTCAAAAATGCAGTTTCGTGATTTGCAGTTCATTCATCAACCAAAATGATCAAAAAAAATGTTTCTTCATACTTACCGGCGATGAGCATGGGACTCTAGTCTTCGGCACTGATAATCATTTCTGATTATTCTCTTCAAGTTGCTTCCCTTTTGAAAAGATAAGCAACACTGATCCACAAGAATCGTAACTCCTATCACGAAAAAATAAATCTTAAACATGGTTGAATCCAAAGCTTAGGTGCATCCAGAACTAAATTGACCATATTTCATTCCAAGCGGCACTCTTTTATACTTTCGGATAAAAAAACATTTCTCTGGTCAACAATACTTGAGACGGCGACGTCGCGTAAAAGTCGAAACTTGTTCGTTAGTGTCAACGTCATCGCGACTGCATAAAATGATGTCTGTGCTCGTGAACGTGTGAATGCCAACGTCACAGCGTTTTCGTCACGGCTGCCCTATATGTACAAACTGAGGGGTTTCGGCTATGTTTGCAATGCTGTTCATTAAAACAGACAATTCAAAAATGGCAAACGTGCAAGAGAAATTAATTTCTAAGTTACATAATCTTGAAATTTTTGTACCTCTTGTAAAAATGTACAAGACCTTATATTTTTCATTTGGGTTTCGAACATGGCGTGGAATGATTGGTAAAATGGGCAAAAGGGTTAATGAGTAATNTGGTTACTAAACAATGACTGAATATCAAATAAAATTGTTTATATTTAGAAACAAACTTTTAGGATTTGANGATCGATACGTTATTTCAATAAAAAATTTTTCCGCAAAGCCAGAAATGTAAGTTTGTCGACACTANAGCCAGGTTCTTTAACCTGGCGGAAGGGTGTATTTCAAGAACAAAGCATTTCAGTACATTTTGCCACTTCAGGGAATTATGTCTAAAATCATCGTAAACATAGCCTATTTCTCACTTCAAACCGCAAGTTCTTTCATGTTTTATCAAGTTGTGGTGACACCACGATTGCTCGTTGACCACAAAAGTTGTGTCTGTCACTTTATTTGAGCCCATTTTGTGAGCCAGGTTCTACCCATTGTAAGAGTAGTTGAGTGACTGCTAATGTGCTTTAGTGCTTACCAGTTAGCTTGTTTTCACTACTAGTCTATTTGCAAAGATTGCTATGCAGCAATTTCAATAAAAATTTTTGAAACGTTGTTTAAAAGTGCGAGGTTCAGTTGGATGTTTTCCTCGGAAAACGCAGAGAGGAGCAAACAAGGAAACGGTAGATTTTTACCTTTTTCATAGTTATTCACGTTTTGTTTTTTTTCATGTCTCCTAAAGTTCATAAACAGTCCTTCGATTAGTGATTGAAAAATCTAAATCTCATCTTTAAGAATTTTCAAGAGAACATTAGGTCAAACAGCTGTTAGAGGTGATTCCCTTGTAAGTGTGCTATTTGCACTTTCCCATTTGTCCCATAATAAACTGCGATTAACAATCAACAACTCCGTTTCACTGGTAAGTTTATCTTTACTGTATATTCAGGGAATGTTTATATAGTTTGGAGAAAAATACCTGTTCATTGCTGTTTTCTATCTAAATGCCTTTTTTATCGCGTTTCATTGCTTTGCCGAAAAATATATCGATGCAATTTATTAAAAAACTGCATTGTTGTCCAGCTGCAAGGAAACACCAATGAACTGATTGTGGACAAATGGTGGATAGCAACTTATTCATTTCAAATTGCGCGTGAAATCCGCAAATCTCCTGAGGGTGTGAACTTAAAAGTTCTGATATTGTCTGCTAACGTTATAACGAAGCATGTAGACATTGATCCAGTTTTGCATCCCACCAAGGTCAAGATTTGACTTGCAGAGAAACAAAGGCCATCTCCGCTATAGATCGTGTTTCCATTTACACCAAGAGCAATTAGCCTATACAAAACTTTAGTACCTATTTACAAACTTTAATACCTACTTTACAAAACTTTAATGCCTACTTTAAAGACATTGAGAAATTTGTGTTGTGTCATTTTTCCCTAAAAGTTACAAAAAACTTACTGGAGCTGTTGCCATAGCGCAGTCGTTTTGACTGAAGAGTCAAATGTAATTGCATTTTTAACCAAATGAACTTGCGAATTCGTTAGAATTTGACGTAGTCCTTTTTTGCAGCACTTGAAGTTCAACTGTGTTTCTAGAACATGTTTGTTTTTCGTAACCACGCATCGCTCTTTTGCTCATCGGATTGAGTGAGCGGAAGTTTCGTTGCAAATTATATTTCTTGCTTTTTCCATCCTGCAGCATTGCTGACAACACAATGATTTAGAAATCTTGAGACGATATGCATACAACATCTTTACGCTAGTAAGTCGTGATACCGAAATTTTTGCAGACGAATTTAAATTTCTTGATTTGGATTTCATCACACAACTTTCTGACACAAAAAAGGGGTAAAATACCTTTCGAGCTGAAATGCACTCCTGCAAAATTTATAATTTACTGATAAAAGTAGCACGGAAGGGATTTACATATCTCAAGGAAAGATTCAGAAAGGCGGATTGACCTGTGTTATTACATTCGTATGTGCTATATTGAACACTGAGTTCAGAGCGAAAACGAGTTTCATTTGTGACAAAATCAACCCACGCATTTACTTCAGTGTCTTTTCATACTATCTGTTGTATGATCTTCCGAAATGAATAAGAAAGCATCAGGCAGGGATTTTCCATTTAAACGTTGCTATACACGTTTTGATAGATTTCAAAATTTGGTTTGTGTTTATGAGCTATAAATCATTAAATTGTTTTTAATTCTCCTGAAAACGTCATCACCAGATATGAGTTCGACTTTTTTTTCTTCTTTTTACTTCACAAAGCATCTATCACAAGTTCTGATGGGATATTTTACTTTGTTTTATCATTAGGCCTACAGTAATTTTGAATAATAGTAGGCTTTCGTAACAACAACCTGGTGCCTATCGTTATCTAAGCTTACCGGGGGTGTCTTTCCAATTTTGTGAATCATGATTATCCGGTAAGGATTATTTCGTTGTAACAGTGTTGTAGCGTGATTATTTTTTGAAATAAGTTTCGATACATAGCCAGAAATTTCACATGCCAGTGAATTAATTTTTGACTTTCGATTGTGATTCATAGCTTTGTCCTGTTCGAGAAAACGTCTATGTCTCTTTTCAAGTCTTTTTCATGTCTACGAAAATTCAGAACACATATTTACACTAGTTTAACATTTCGAGAAATCTTGTCTAGGCAAATACAGGTGTCGCGGTCACAGTTCTTCTATGAAAACATTCAACTTTTTGGAATTACAGAAGTTTCTGTGCTGATGATTTTCAAACGATTTCAGTAACGTTCAGTGACATACTCAATGGTTTTGCTTTGGGTAAAGTTCGGGTCCCTGCGGATTGATATATTCTGCAGAAATATTACAAATTGTTGATTGTTTAGTTGAAAAAAGTCAACAGCTAAACAAATTCATCCATTACCTTAACAACTTATATTTAAACAAAACAATGTCTGTGTTGACGAATTCTCTTGCTTTTCATTTTTTGTATTTTGGTACAATTTAGTTTATGAAATAGGTATGAGGGCTCTTGACTCACCTTTCTACGCTTATGCTGACATTCCTTTCACAAGTCTGAACATCAGTTTGCGTTTTCAGCAGATAAATTGCCAGAACACAAAGCACACGTTGGGTTACCAGCAGCATGTATGTTCTTCTTACCTTTAGATGATTGCTCCAGGATGGTGATCAAAGTCTTGGATAAACTTTGCCAAACCTGAAATTGATAGCGTTCACACAAGCGTTTTCATAACATCACAAGTTTGCCTACGATTGTGATTCTCTTTGCCTTGTTTAATTTTGCTGCAACCAATATCTGGAAAAAATTTTCGTTTGTTATTTAGTCATGAAATTATTTGATCACACCAACTGCTTTACTTCAGTACAACATTTTTAATCTAGTTAACTTCGATCGACTCAGTGTGTTTAAGTTTTGTGATATTGTTAATGGAGTTACTTGTATTTTGGAATTTTTTTCGATCGTTTAAAGCACACACGATTTCATGATAAAGCTTTCCAAGTTAAAATATTCACAAATTTTGAACCAAAATTGTAACATCTTTGTCAACAATTAAGGAGGAAAAATTTTAATGAAAAAATGTTATTTTGGATGCCAAACAAAGTATTCCAACAGGAAAAAAATAGATGGAGTCATTCACAACAAAACACTCGAGACATTAGCTTCAAATCGATGTTTCAAAAACAAGCATAACGAGGAAAAGCAAGGACATTCATGCATTTTCAAACAATTTGATTCGAAATTTTTTTAGTTTTTAATCTTTCCAGAATATCAGTGTCAACGTTTTGTATTGTTGCTAAAGTTGCCAACGGATGAAGAGCAAGAAATGTAGTTTTTGTTAAAAATGTTGGGGAAAAGTTAAAGAAACGAAGAACATGAGGGATTTTTCCGGAAAGTTTTGAAAGTAACAGAAGTATTCTGCTTCTGTGAATAGCTGGAAAAGGAAAAACAACAAGGTGGTTTCTTAATGCCCATCTGAATGTCACACACCTTCAGTCAAGGTAGATTGTTTGAGTTGATGGCATACGCACGGTTTTGAATGCTGCTAAAATGTTTGACGATCATAAAAACACCTCAGGCGTTTTTGCGCAGTTTTGCCTTCGTGAGAAAATAATCACATGCTTTTAATCCAAGATTGAGGTGGCTACAACATGTCGAAGCAACGCAACAATTAAAATTTCGAAATGTAACTATGCAGAGATAGTATGCTGCGGTTACCTAATATGCACACAGTAGCTCTCTAAACTGCTGGTCACGCCAACCTGATGACGACAGAGTTACTGAAAGTCTTTTCTGTACAGTTAAGGTCAAGATACGTAAGAAAAAAGTTATCGTTGAATGACGTTAAAGCTGAATTTGAGTAGAAACTGGAACATCTCTGCAATTATCCTACATGTTCAAGGTGTAACAAATTTTGGCCTAACGCAAATTTTCTGGGAGCACGAAAAACGCAGCACCTAAATAGAATTCTTTTTGTTCGTGATATTATAGGAAGCAACAAAGATTTTGGAGAATTGTTTGGGTTTCGGTCCGTGCATTTTGTTTCATTGAAAAACAAAACACAGCCGCGATTAAACCACTTAAACAATTTCGAGTTGCTTTTTCATTGCAAGGGGTGTTATTGTTTGCATTCAATTTGTTTCTGCCGTCGGATAACTTTGGTTGTTTTCGTGATCGTGTTTTCAGTAGTTGTAAAACTGAAATACATGCGACGAAAATATTTTCAACGTTTGGGTAAGCTAGCCTTTGCTTGAGTGACTGTTTCAAGCAAACGCCTCGTTTGCAGAAATTTTAGCGTTTGATATAGCAGAAGATCTGTCGTCTGCGACCGCAGTTGTACCGAAAACGTATTGGAGAAAACCATTGAAGAAGCAAGTGCAAAGTTGACAGATCTGTGTTTTTTATCGCGAAANGATCGTAAATATTTTCTGAATTGTAAATTGCATTTACCCCCTTTTAGGCTCTCACAAAGGTAAATATATTCTGTCTTCATTTTTATTATATCCCGCTTGGCCCATGCTGCTCTTGTTTTTGCCAAGTGAACAATCTGCAAGCGAGAGCATATTTTCAATGTAGCCGCACCAGGAAAACTCCTCCAGATATTCTTAAAGTCCAACAAAATCTCTGTTTTCCAAATTCTCCAGCATGATTTGTTTCCTTCAACTGGCCACTGAGTCTTGTCATCAGGACATTTAGCTCAGGATGTGCTATTACTCGTAAGCTTTTGCGCTGTTGCGTCAGGTTTCACCAGTGCTGCAGTCAATTTTCTTTAACTACATTTATTTTCCAACTAAAGAATACCAATACAACAAGTCACATCGCAGTGGATATGCTTGTCTAAAAAAGAAAAGTCAGCACGATAAATTCAAAAAAGGAAAGCAATTACACTGTGGATCGCACTCATCAACGCATATGCGTCTCATTGCAAATGCAAAAATGCCAATCACAAAAACCGCAACATTAGCACTGAATTAGACTACTGTGGGCAAGTATTTCAAGACATTCGGGATAAATACAGCTTTGAAAATATAGGACTGTTTTCCAAGATAAAAGGTATGACTGACTTCATTAAATTAGTTTTGTTACGTGATAACTAGGACCATTTAAAGGCAAAGAAGTCATATTTTTATCTGCGCTTCAGGAAGCTATGAAATGATTTTTTTTAAATCGCACCCCTACGATGTCTATGACAAAAGTTATAAAGTCATAAAAAGTCATTTTTTTCCACGTTATGTCATAGAAGTCATATTTTGCATATTTTCAGCCTAATTCAGTAAGGAAACCATTAAAACAATCTCAGAATACCAGGTGAAACTATTATATCGCTAGGTCAAATTTCTTCCTGCAAACTGGGCCCACTTGAGAACTATGCAAGCAATCTTCTTTTCACTAAGCAACACAAGCTTAAACCTCAATGATTGCAACATTTCTTCTACATACAATTGTAAATTTGCGCTAAAAGCATGATTCGCAAACAGTGTGATAAAAGCATTGCACAGCGAACGTATTAGCAAATATACCGTTCGTTTGCGAGGACTTAAGATTATCTAGTATATGACATCATAAGCATTTTGTGACACAAGAGACAGGGGGGACGAGGTTAGATGGCGCCTGGGACAAGCAGCAAGTTTGGCGCCCCCATGTTCGAACCTGCGGTCATTCGGAAGCAAATGTACTTTATAGATGTAGAAGAAAGTGCTTGTGTGACATGGTTGGGCTTTTCGGCTCCTCTCACAGTGGCTCGGCTACCGGGGAACTGTGCCCCCCTTGTCCCCTCGTTACGCCCGTGACGACAGATTTCCTTTCGTTCCACTTCTGGATATACTTCTGATTCTCTTTTAACAAAGGAGTGTGCCAACTGTCATTTTGCGAAGCTAGAAACAGAAATCACAATGCCAAAGATAAAACAGTCCAGTGCTACAAAGATCTAGGCGATTAGAAAAGATTTTGAGGAATTTACAGCTACACCTAATGAGGAACTCTATTGCCAAATGTGCTGTTGCATTGTTAAGCACGAAAAGTGCTTTTTTGTTGAATAGCATGGAACAACAAGGAAGCACCAGAAATGCATTTCAAAACGAAATATTTTTGTTTGGTCATATAAAATAATATATTCTGAAAAATAAAGTCATGTTATCAAAAATTTTTGGTCATAAAAAATGACCCTAGTGATAACAGTAATAATCAAACGTTTCTATACACCCGATTGGATTTCCAACATGGTATGGCATAGTAGCAAGCATGTGTGAAGAAAAACGAGCGAAAATATTTCAAAAATTCTTCATACGCGAAAGTTCATCCCGAACATGGCGTTAATTTGAGGTGTAAGTATCTTTTGTGGAAAGAGTCATTTCAACTCAACTCATTGAAATCTTACGACAATATCCAACTAAAAGACACACTATTTTCTAAACGTTGAAGACCACGATTTAAACTGGTTGATAGAAATGTATATCTCCCAATGGCTTAATTAAACGGTAGGCTGGTATTGATTTTGGCGACATACGGTGTGACTACAACATTGTTGTGCCCACATTTTTCTTTGTAAAACGTGTTAAAATAACTTTTTGTTTTTCAATAAAATCGATTTCATTTGTTTCGGACTTCCTTTCACACAGCAAATCGAGTTTCTGTCCAAAAGTAGAATATTATGAAGTCCATGCTGGCAGAATGCTCACAAAAGTAGCAATCTCCTGATAAAGAAGTGTCTTTTTTCAAAACAACCTGAACTGGAGAAAGACAGTCAACAACAAGTTACCAATACACTCATAACATCGTTGGCTACTAACGTGATTGACCCAACGGATAAAGTTCGAAAGATCCTAGGTAGGGACTGCTCGTTGCCTTCGGTTCACCTGCCCAAGCTCAGAGTCAAAGTCAAACAACGATGTATTAAAACGCTTTTTACTGTCAGCCATGACCTTGTTTTGAAAAGCCGCACAAAATGCCCTAATGATTTATTGCGTCCCTCATCACCAACAGTTTTTGAGTTTAATTTTCCCTGGCGATCAGTTAGCCCACCTGAGAAGTTTATTGTTTTGACAAAATTTTGAGGACGATCAGGTCTTGACAAACTTTGCTCAAGGGAATGCGGTTTGCAAAAGGATTTCCAACATGGTATGGCATAGTAGCATGTATAGTTGACATTTACTGAAAACGGGAAAACGGTTCGTGCTTCAAAATTTCCCAGTGCACGTTGCTTGAAAACTCAAGCATGACTGCTGTTACCATCTCATTACTCTCAGAAAAGTTCTGGAGAAAAACAGCAGTAAATCATTTGGATTTAACATCATACCATGACAGCTCGCTGAGAGGAAATATCGTCAATATGGATGAGATTATCCAGGACAAACTGTAGACACCGGACTTATATTTGCATTTATAGCTTGTACATCATACCATGACAGCTCGCTGAGAGGAAATATCGTCAATATGGATGAGATTATCCAAGACAAACTGTAGACACCGGACTTATATTTGCATTTATAGCTTGTTTTGTGTGCGAATACAGCGAGCGTTATCTTTTCCTTTCCAAAGTCTTAGCTGGAGTCAGTGTGATGACTTGCTTCATAAACATCAACTGTAATGAGATCTCATTGGTCGAGAGGTGGAAAGCGATTTCGTAAGTCTTGGTAGATGTGTTTGTGTTGTTTAACTTCCCAAAAAAACTTCTCCTTTTTTGTGGCAAAATGTATTTTTAGTCATAAAAAATTCAAAAAAATTTTGCAAGCAAGTAAATTTGAAAAAATGACACGCTTTTTCTAGAAAATGTTTCGTAATTTCTATAAAATTTTTGTGAAAGAAAATAAATTTCGCAATTTCTAACGTTTTTAGTTTTCATTTTTGTTTTTTATTCGGAAAAAAACTCGATTTTGTAGTTGGCATTTTTTGTATTGTTTTCCTTCGTGATAAACGTGCACTATCTCAAGCCAATTTAGCTCTACTGCGTTTCTGAGGCTGCCTTTCTAGCTTGTGCTGCTCCTTCCCAATGTAAGGCATACATAACCAAAGGAGAGTGAAGCAAACAAATTTTTAATACACGACTCCGCATAAGAACAATCTAAACACCATGTACAATGAATGGTCTGATATAACGCTCAATATATCCCGTGATAATGAAAGCCTTTCCAATTTCAGTTTGGCAGCAATTAGTATCTAATTTTGGGTGACTTAATGTCTGAGTTTAGAATCATACACAAATCGTGACCAGGTTGCGTATATTTAGATAAGCGTCTAGAATTGGAATAGAAACTTTTCGATGCTTTGCGTGCAGTTTAAACCATCGGCGTAAGACTTGCATTGCTGTAAAATATTCGCACACATTCACGTCAACCCACAATTGACAAATGATAGCTAAACTTACACACGAAAGGAAGTCTTTACTGTGTTTATCAGAAAACGTCTTACGCCCAAGATCATCTGTTTGGGTCTACAATACAAGCAAACTGGCTTGTTCCCGGCATTTACTTGTAGCATTAATGGCATTTACCACTGAACAATTATTGCGCCTACTTGCTCAAGAAAAGCAAATGTTCATTAATAAGGCAGTCAGTTCTAGGACTACAGCCACCTGGACAACTGCCACCCAGACAACTTCGACCCGGACAATTGCCACCCAGCACAATCACCACCCAGAACAACTGTCACGCGGACAACTGCCATAGGCCAAGAGCAACCCAGGACAAATGCCCCCAGGACAATTGCCACCTAGGATGACTACCACCCGGACAAGCGGTACCGAGACAACTGCTACCTACGACAATCGCCACCCAGGAAAATACCCTCTAAGGCATATTGAGTTCTTTGCGTTTGATGCCATTAAAGCCGTTTGAACTTCAGAAGGCTCAGGTGTTTAACACAAGTTTTTTCAACCTCTGACCACTTTAAAGAACTTAATTTCAATTTAACACTTCTGGGTGGAGAATGTCGTCTTGTTGTCATTGCATCTTCACAAACGTTTTTACGTCAGTTCAAAACTTATTTTTATGAGCCTTTTTAAACTTTTCACAGCAACCTCTTATATGCATATTATCGCATCGCTTACATTCCACGCATTCATAGCATGCGTTTTCTTCCGTTCATTCTACGTCGGGATTCCAAGGCAGTCAGTGTAAAGTATTTGCAAAGTCGCGATAGATATGGGAAAACTGGAATAATACCAATTAAACTCAAGATCCTTTTCTTATACTAATTATACAGTGGTATCACGCACGTGCCAACCTTCATTATGTCTCTCAAATTTCAAACAACGCATTTGAGTCAGTTTGTCAAAAAAGAATCGGCATTGCATTGAATTTGGCATTGCTGCAAGAAATGGCCTTGGCCGTAAGAAAAGGCATTTTCCGTCGACATCTTGATGCGATGTCGGCACTGTCATCTTTTCTGCAACATGAAGCGTAAAATTGTGTATGCAGGATGGAATACGATTACTTCTGAGCTGGAACAACAATGCATGAGTTAAAAACCTGAAAAACGTAAATCTCTTAAATGGAAAATAGTGATGCGTAAATCAAACATAACAGGACAAATTACTTTTTTCATTTAACTTCAGGCTTTAAAGTTTGCAAAGGCACCTCTGATGAAAGCAATAAGAATTTATGCATCTGACGAAATGCTTGCTGGTAACGCGTATGTCGCGGGTTCGAGCCCGTGCTGGCGTTGCGGCTTCTGTTGGGAGAAGCGAATACGCAATGGAAAGAACGAAAAGTTTGCAAGTGATACCGGAAAGCCACAATAGAGATTCCCTCTCGACCAGGATCATTCTACAGTTGAACGTGCGCCACCACATTCTTGAAGCATGGGCCTACTTCCCGATTGCGCGTTCTAAGCGTATGACACAATGCGCCGTCATAGTTTCTAGTGTGTAGTATGTATGGATCAGAAGTAATACCTTTCGCCGTATTACATTTACTGGTTCAACTTTCAACATGATTCTTCTTATGTTGTTTAAAAATTTTGAACGTCGGCATCTTCAAAATAACGTCCCAAAATTAAATACTAACTGCTGCCAATCGGGTAGGATTTGAATGCTTGTAACAAAAATTGTCAAATGCAAAGAATACCATTAACATTATCACAAGACGAACACTAACATTTTCAAAGTTTGCACATACTAGGGCCAGTTGGTCTCATGGAAGGATTCATAATTGCAGTGCGTATTGTGCAAATTAATTGTATCAATGCAAAAACACAAATGAAATGTTGTTTTGCGTTTAATAAACTTTAACGCAATGAAGGTGTATTTAATACATGATATGGCAACCTTACTCTGTATGAACTGTTTGACTTGCTTTGATATTGATTCCAACGTTCTTGAATATTCTGAGCAATTTATTCGTCACGGTATCAACAACGTCATAAGTCAATGATTGCCTCAGTCAGGTTGGTTAGGGTGGCAGTGGCACAACCCTTTTATCGGTGTCAGTTTGTGATACTCCCAAAGTTTCTGTGGGATTGCAGTTGGGCGAATTCCTGGCCATTGAAAAACCGCAACACCGTTCTTTTCACGCAGCTTCTTCACCCTTTTTGCAGAATGACAGAGATCGAAATTTTGTTGAAAAAACAACCCCTGCATTACAGAAAATGCCGTTCCATTTCTCTCACCACTTTTTGTTTAATTGCCTCAAATGACTTCCTCGAATTTACCAAATCTGTAACAGAATTCGAAGTTATCAAACATCCTGANAGCTAAAATCGCACCAAAATATTTTTCTTTTTGGTGTTTAACATTTGGAGTGATCTCACATAGTCTGATTTTTGGCGTCACTTCTCNCATGTNGACACTGCTCACTTTGCATTACAAACTGACTTTCCTCAGCAAAGAGCGCCTTTTCCCAATTTTTTGCACTCAATTCGTTGCACTTGTTTACCCATTAAAGCCCTTTATATTGCATTTCTTAGTCGAAAGTTAAATTTGTATTCCTCTTGTCCATGTGTCAGATAAAAAACAAGCCCTCTCACAAGTGACTTCCCACCACCAACGACTCCAAATCTTTTCTCAGGTCGCTTCTGGCTTTTCTGAGATCGAAATTGCTCTTTTCCAAAAGTTCAGCATCATCTTTCGGGGTTGTCTTTTTATCCAAACATATTCCCGTTGGGCTTGGAGTAAATTGCACTGTGTTTTTCAACTGTGCAATACAGGGGTTCTCAACCGGGGGGAATTCCCCACCGGGGGGAGTTTTGTATTTGCCAGGTGGGAATTTTGTATTTGGCATTTATTTCAAAATGTAATATTTCAGCTTATCAACTGTGAAGAGCTCAGTTTCTCTTCTTAGTGTACTGATGTTAAAGTGTTCTTTACAAACTAAATTTCTAAGGGGGGACTTCATCTGTGAATAACGGTTAAAGGGGTGCATGGGGTAAAAAAGGTTGAGAACCATTGGTTTAATATGACATGTTACTGAGCTTTGACTTACTCCAACTATTTCTTGAGAAGGTCTGGGAATGCTGATGGAGGGTAAATTTTTGGAAAGATTCTTCGGGTAGCATTGACCTTGAAATTTCAGTTTTCCGAAATTGCAAATACCACTAAAACAGATTGAATGAGACTACCTGGCCTAATTAAAACAAATAACCAATTGTGATGTTATAGCCATTTGTTATTTGTGAATGTCACATTTTCTAAAATCATAACCTTTCACTGTTACATAACGAAACACATGTTTCTACTGACAGGCCATGCTCAAAAACCATGTGAAGGTCTTTCGCATGAAACAATAAAAGTGAGACAATTGGATAGCAGTGCGTATGGAAAACGTACGTTTTCACTTGTAGAAAAACAAAATGCTCAAGAAAATATCAAAAACGCGAATTAATCTAATAATGTTGAAATGTTGTCTGTGTGAACGCCAGAAGTTTTAAGGCTTGAAAAATTTTGTGTACCACTTTGATAAATCTGCCTAATTGCTTCAAATAACGATCCGAACATGCACACTACCTGTCACTCCAAGGCGTGCCTCAGGTATTTATGTACCGGCAAAATCTGAAAATGGCAAAATTGGATTGCAAGTTTCGAAAAATATTTGATGATTAGCGTAAACACTGAGGACATTGGAGACATGACCATCGTCTATTTCGAAGTCGAAGATGTGCCGTATTTAAACACGAAAAGCACCACAGATTTTTGTAAACTCCAAACGTGTCTTGTGTTTTGGTGAAATTTGGGATCGGAAGTATTGGATATCCTTTTTGTTCTTCGCTTCTCATTAAGCAGATTTGTGACATTTCTGCTGATTAAAAAAGTAATGCAAGTCTCTGATATATCACCAATAAAATATCCTGCCTACGCCACTCAACGTGAAAAAAACTTTTTAAACATGTCATTAGGATTTTCAATATTCCAAGACCTCGAAGGTTTTGATACCGGAATTGTACCCGCCGCACTTGTAGATGTCACTTCAAAATTTTTTCAAAGGTTGAAACAGTACGAAAAGATGTACTGAAGTTTCTTTGGCATGTAAAAAGAGCTACAGGCTTCTGAAAAATAGACGTAATTTACCTTTGATTAGACAGAAGCTATGAATCACAAACGATAGTACAACATTAATTTACGGAGTGGCAACGATGTTGCAACGAATTAATTCTTCCGGATTCATCGTGTTCCTCAGAATCAAAAGACTTTTCTCCTTTAGCTTGTATGATGATAGACTAGACGAAGCAGGTGTTGCTTACAAAAACAAAAATATTATTCGTACGTGCTACAATAATAAGCCAAAGTTAGCAAAAGCTTTCTGAACACTTTAAATTGGAAAATCCCGGTCCTGATGCTTTCATCTTAGTTTCGACAACTTAGGTCAAAGATCGTGGAAAAAACACTTGAAAGTAAATGCGTAGGATAGGCTGACCAATGAACACGATTCATTTACCCTCTGAAGTCAGCATTAAAATGAGCACAGATGAACGCTGATGACAGAGCTCAATAAAATTTTGTAGATCTCTTCTTTCGATATGCAATGGTCTTTCGATTTATTGATTTGCCAGTAACACTAAAATTTTCAAATGTATTTCAGTAAGAAACAAATGTTGCAGTTTTTGAGTCAGAAAGCTGTTTGTTCTAATCAAATGCAATAAACTGGTGTTTGCTTGTGAAAAATTACTATCAGGGCTAACAAGCGTAAATACCTTACAGGTAAACTTTTTTCAACATTTTCTAATTGTCTGTATTGTCAACTATAGTACAGGTCTTAAAAAGGTGCACATGATTGCAACGAAACTCCTGTTCAGTCGCTCCGCATGGCAAAAAGATAGATGTTTGGTCATGAATGTCAAATGCAGACAGGGTTGTGCATAAGTGTAGGAGGCAAATTTCTGGGGTTTAAAGGATTTTTCCTCTACTTTGCCCGAAAAACCCTTATGCGACAAACTTTGTCCCGACAAATTTGATTTAGCTGTTGGTAACTTCTACGGTATTTTCCTCTGCTATATTGCCATAGACTTGAAAATATAATATTTGGTACTTGAAATTTGGTTCTAACCCAACGGCAAAAGTAAACTAGGCTGTGCACGAAAATTGTCAGAAGCCAGCTGGCTCAATACTCTGAGTATCGACCTCACAGTTCTGAGGTTGGGCGTTCGATTCGCATTCCAACCGTTGCTGTCAACAAGAAGCGTCATAACCAACTGCGGACATAAAATCAACATGCGACAAACTTTCTGGCGAAGTGTGTCTGTCCCAACCGGGTACAATTAATAAAGCAAGAAACGCCTTTTTTGCCCAAACTAGTGAGTCAGTTACTCATAAACACTCACATACCAGAAAACAAAGTTATTAGAAAGAAATTTTTAATGAAAGTGATGACGCTTTCGTTGCGATAGTCCGATGAAAGAGAAAAATAATAAACACTAAAAATAAAATCAGTTTGAATAAACAAATACGTTCAGGTTGTGCTGATCTTGCATTTGATACAGTCAACAGGTGAAAGTTACTAAATCCAATGTGGCCGTTAATTGATGTGCCCTTCCACAAAGTTCAAATGACGTGGTCTTTTGGTTTATTGCTTTACGGTTCTTGATATACAGTACAAAGATGTTTCATGATGCTTAATGACTGTTTTCAAAAAGCTGTACGGATTGAACTATACACGTTGAAAAAATTGATTCTTTGCAAGTGAAGCAGAACATTCCCGGTTTGGCTCCGCTTGCTGTTCGGACTTCCGACCGAGGAAGTGATTGAAGCCAATTGCTCGCTATCTGCGCCTTAACCAATTTGACCAAAGAAGCGCTTGCCTCATCGTTTCTGATCGAGGCATTTTGACTTTCGGCTTTCACATCAGGCACATTCATCTGATGCAGTTCCCTCTGACTTAGCCGAATTTCATGTAGTGGCACTTGTGTGACCACTACACAAAAATAAAATGTTACCCATACGGTCAAATTTGCAAGATAAAAAGCTTTGACCTGACATCCGTTTCTTTGCGCCCATGTGTTCAAAGGATAAACCTTGAAGGTATTTTTTCATTTTTATGCTTTGAAGCACCATTAGTGCCGTATCAAAAGCAGAAATTATCTGAATCTGGCAGAAAAATTTATATATATTTTACACTTTCCTATCAGGTTTGAAGTAAAACTCTCAATATGAAAACGATTTTTGCACTTATCCGAACACCTATTTTTTTAAAAACAACTTTACTCGGGGCTATGCACTGGTCAAATTTGGGAACATGAAGACAGGAAACGACTGTAGATAAGAAAAAAACTTTTTTCAGATGAAATTTTGGCCTCACTTTGTGCTTTCAACACCGGGTGGGACAACTGCGAAAATTTTGGGAGTAATATCTTGGAACGACCTTTTCGTGAATCCACAAATATGGCAATGATTGTTGTACTGTATCTACCTGGAATTTACAACAGACATTGTTACAACAACTTGTCACCCGGTTTCAAATTTTCATTGAGAGTAACTAAACCAAAAAGGAAAACAACGTGGCATTCATGCGTATCATTTTGTGACACCATTCTGGCACTTGCCTTGTCCATAACTGTTGTGACGCATTTCTTCTTTAGCTATCAAGAATATTTCCAATATACATGGAAGCTACGAAAGTTTTATATGGCGACGTTAAACTAATTTCTTCCGTGGTTTAGAACTTGCGTACAACGCATTTTGCTTCCAACCATATAAACGCATTGTGCATATTGGAGCAAAAGACTTTATTTGCTTCTATAAACTGTTCCTTTTTACAATATAAGTAGCTCCTCCCTGGGAGGACTGCATCCCAAATGACCCCTGAAACGTCGCAGCCTCGCACACCCGTATGTAACGGCGCGCAGCGACTTATGTCCCATCCGTGTTCAATGGCTTCAAGCTGTGTTCATGCGGTTACTAGTTGTCTAACGTGGGCAGCTCTCCAGATTCAAAGGGGGTTTGATTTACTTGATGCTGCCTTGAAGCCTAACATTAATTGACAGCATCTGTATAGATACCGCAGTATTCCTGCCAGCTACGGTTCCCGTGACTTCCTTCTGCAGGCCAGCAGGTTCTTGACCGTCTTTGCCTGTTTACACAATACCGCACCGAGATCCAGTGGGCGGATTGACCTGCTTCCGTCCCCTGGTATGTCGCCCTCGTGGTTGCCAGTAGGTCGGCAACGGCCTTTGACGGTTTGCGCAATCTCGCGCCAAGATTAACTGTTTCTCTTTTTCGCCTCGCATAAAGTGCAGTAAAAACCACAGTCCAGTCTAATTTCGAGTTCGTAACATTTCTGTTCTCTTCGTGTATAAACCAAATTCTGCTGACTGAGTCAGAGTATTTCTGATCACCGAAAAGACCAAAGATCTGAGCTGTGGATTTCACACCAATTGGTATGTCATATATGTTTATTCCTATTTCTCTTGAACGTCTGTAGCTCACAGTGAATCCAGTGCAAGTTTACCGCTGTGTCTTTAGTTCGCGTAGATTTACCTGAGAATAGTGGCAGCAAACTCCTTTGCATTGTTAACTGCTGAACTGACTTAATTCGCAGTCGCGCTTTCAAGGATTAATTGTCTTGCCACGCCGAGTTAATCGATAGTGCGGTCTGATAATTTGCTGTTGCTGCACTTGGTAGAATCGCTTAGTTGTTTCTGTTGTATTTCAGAAACCGTGTTTGACGATCAATCGC
>JGI24158J21664_10000725_pt1 | contig 32599 bp, 17 predicted proteins | sample Ectturendosymbi3_FD_21664 | JGI IMG/M metagenome (IMG submission 21664)
CCAAGACATTTTTGGGGCAACTATAGCTGCAAACGATCATCCATAGATTCACCTATCACGTCCTGCAACAGAAAAGACATTCGTTAAAAAATGGTTTTTTTTTGAACAAAATATGGGTACGCATCTTTTTGGGTCACCCTGAAATCGCCCCCCTAAACTTACTGGATGGACCCTCCCCTGCGCAGAACTGCAGTAGCTTCACTAATCCGTGTATTAATTCCTTTGTTCCGACTTCCGTCACTCGAGAGTATACCACCCCAAGGCAGGGCTGTCGCCAGCGGGGGGGGGCTAGTGGTGCCCGGCCCCCCATTTGAAATATGTGCCTCCCCATTTCAGGTTTAGCCCTCTGGTTGCTCAATACATCCAATACAGTATTTTAAAAACGTGGCCCTCTTTGGATTTTGGTCCCTCCTTCTGGTTTTTGGATCCCCTGCTGCTTCATCCTGGTGATGGACCTGCCCCAAGGTACTTGAACATCTCCACCTGCTGCAGTGTATTTTCGCTCAAGTGCAGAATACACTGCCTTGGGCGTCTTGTGAGACCCAATACCCCAATTTTTATAGTGCTGATTTTCGTTCCCGCTTGGTCGCACGCAGCAGAAAACCGATCAAATGCGTTCTGAAGACCCTGTTGAGAAGATCCACGCATGCAGTACCAATTCGTCCGCAAAAAGCAAACGGTTCATCCTGCAGTACCCAACAGTGACACCTTCGTCGACGCGTCTGTGACTGTCTATCCAATTCATATAGACCAGAGCTCACCAAAATTTTTGGGAGAGGACCGCATAAGCTATTGCAAAACAGTTCGAGGGCCGGACATCTTGCGTAATGTTTATTTTTCGGGATAAGTTACATTCTACCAAATCAACACATTTTTCGTAAATACATTATTTTTTCATTATTGGCAAAATGTATTGCTGCCGGGTGAAATGGCTTCACAGGTCGGATTTGGCCCGTGAGCCGTTGTGTAGAGAGACTTGATATAGACAGAAGAGTGGTGACAGCACACACCATTGCCTGAGTCCAACATCAAGGAATTCTCGAGGATTTTCCAGGATTTCTGAAAAATTTGCTGAAGAGTGGAAATTTGTTCTGTAGTGCTAAGGCAGCAACGAAAACCGCACTGGGTATCATCCAGCTTTGGTTCAATTATTTTCGTGGCATCATGGCATGCACTCTTTCTAGAAGACTAAGCAAAGAGATGCCGCGGTAGTTGGTTCATTCACCCCTGTCTCCCTTTTTGTGTAGGGAGATGATCAATTTGCCGATCTTTCGCTGCCCTTCCAAAACGCCATGCCACTTGACACACAACCATCCGGCGTTCCAGGATCCCCAAATTCACTATTAAACGTTTCGCATTTAGCTTTAAGCTTGGATTTAGCAGCGGCATCAGGGAGCTTATTGATGCACAGTTATACGGACGCTTACATCTGTGCAAAGTTAAAATATCCCGCCTGTAAAACTTTGCTCAGTTCTGTCAGGTGAGGTGCCAATGTTGACAACAGGAAAGCAGCATGTTGAAATTTTTTGTTTTCGTAAGTCGCAATAAAACAACGCACATTGCATCATTATTATTTTCTTACAGCTGCTTCAGTGCGGCACAAATAGCCAAAATCTCACTCCTTGATCTCACTGCTGCCGCACTCGACAACCACTTTGTTTTGAATGCGCTCTGTAACTGCCGACCTTTTGTCCTTATCGTAGTTTGATGCATCGCCAGGCAAGCCGATCGCAATGGTCAAACAATAAAACATTTCCATAGTTGCAATAAAATGTTTTCGCTGTTTTGTACACCGTACTGTACAAATCTGCGGCCGTATAGTAAGAGGCCGAAGCGATGCGGAGCCCATGACAATGCACAGATACCTAACTTACATTTGCAGCCATCTGTTGCAGTAGCCATGTGCAGGAAAACATGCTTTCCTCAATTCATTTTACTTCAATACAAGGCAAAACCATATCTTAGCTTTCAGAATTTGGGGTGTCATTGCAAAATTTTAGGGTGTCATTTTGACACCCTAAAAACGGCTTAAAAAACACTGGCCAAAACAATAGACAACGAAATGGCATCATATCGCGAATGTTTTTTCCAAATTGTACAAAATTGTGGTGAATAAGGTCACTTTCGTAAGTGGGCTTGGATCCGCCGCTCAATGCATTACGTAAGGGCGCTGTGTTGATGTGGCTTTGCAGTATATGAATGTATGGGGCGCAAAATAGAGGTTCAAGAAACTGTAAATAAAATTTTTGATTTTTTACCAAGCTAATCTGGGGCACATTTGCTAATCGATAGGGGGACACGCAAGGTTAGCAATAAAGTGAAAAATAAAGTTGCACATTACAGTATTTGTTTCCAAATATTTAGGCTATACATATATCAATGAATATTAATTTTAAAAATCATTATATGCTTTTTGTTAAATATATTCATTATTAATCATGATAAAATATTTGGGAAAGAGTCGATCTAGCTTATGCCATAGAAAGGAATTTTAGGGGTACATGCTCATTTGTCGAAATGCTGAAAGATTGGAACCCCTGATCTACAAAATTCAACCCTGCTTTTGACAATCGACTCCGACATTTATACTTAGACTACACTGTCTACATACAGCAATGATCAAATTTCTTGATGAGTCTGAAAGCATTAAAAACTCCTATGTTTCTAGAAAGTTGTTTCATTTTCGCAAAAAAGAAACCAAATCTATGGTATTTAGAGGAGAAGCTGATTCTATCCCTCCAGAATACTGCAATTGAGGTTTGCGAAAATTGTAATCTTGGTGCCGCTACTGTGTCACAGCAGACAAGGTTCTTGTAAAAATACGATCAAGTTCATTCGAAAAACTGAACGTACACAAAAGAACGTAACGATTGATTATGAAACTTACAAACTGAACGTGATTACATTTCACAAACAAGGCAGTAGTAATTTCGCCACCGTATAACGATTCTATCTGTTTGGGGATGGTCAGAATTCGGAACGTATTTTACACGTGACTGCCTTGTTGTTAAACAACCGAGCCTTCGCCACGCCCATGCTTAGAAATGGGGAAGCATCACGTCAACGAGTTTATAATTTTGTGATCTTATAATGATGTTGCATTGTTCATGAAGTTATTCTAGGTGAGCATGCAATTTGTTTCACCACAACATACCTCCTTGTGTTGATTTGTTTGCTTTGTGATCGACTGTATTTTATTATTTGATATGCTCAGTTGAAATGTCGTTGATATGCTTTTTATGCTCTTTTAGGTAAAATTTTGTAAATGTGTACTTGAGCTTACTTCTTGATGTAAGATTTCCTGTGAAGGTGAAGCAATTTTATTAAAATGAAGCTATCTTGTTTTTGGGAGCTGTTACGGCGGCACGACTTTTCTCGAAAGTGTAAGGTAATTATACGATTTCTGTGTTGAGCATAGTTCCTACAGTCATCGACATCACCATTGGCGACAGCGATCGATTAGTTGCGCGATTTAGTTCGAATAATGTGCAACGTCGCTCGCCGCCATTTTGTTTGCGTTGCAATAATGAGAAAAGCAAGAATGTTCAGCACCGGTTGTTGAGAATAACAATTTATGTATTTTTTTCAGAGTTGACTGCCTTGTTGAAGTTGCTATGTAACCCTATGTATTGTGCCCGAATGAGTGTGAACCCATGAGCGTCACCTTGCTGCTTTGATGCTCAACGTCATTCAATCAGCCTTCAGGTTACGCTTTTGTTGACACAGCCAGGTGTACTGTAGTTTAGCCAGATAAAGTTACGATTTGAAAAGTTGACGTTTCCCGCGCACAACACTGAAACTGACGTCGCGTTAGTTTTGTTGGTGTATTTAAAACGTAGAATGGTGTATGGATGGTTGATGGGTTTTGTTGTTATGATTTTGGATTTTACTAGCCTACAGTGGACAAGTGGTTTTCATGAACAAGGCACATTCAGTAGAAAAGTGCTGGTAGTTTATGAGCTTCAGTCACTCCATTGATCATGCGATGCTATGTATTGAAACTTTGTTAAGATGCTAGCTGGTGAATGAAATTGTGGTATACTTCCAGTATCTTTGTTGTAATGTAGTTCAGCTGATTCAAAAAGCCTCAGAAGTTTCAAGTGAGGTGGAACATACAGTGTACAGTATCATATCACAAGACAACAATACTGTAGCGTCATCATACACTATGTGACAGTTAACCAATGAGTGAAATAACACTGTCGTGTACCAGGTGATGACAATCTAATCTTACAGAAAGAAACATTCAGGAGGCAAATTATTGCCTTTATTGAGTATTATTGAATAATACTAGCTATAGTAGTACATCAGGATTTTTTAAGGTGTTTCATCAACCCGATTTGAGTCCTTTGAATTTCAAATCGGGTCCATAGAATCAGAGAAAATTATCATCGGGCCCTTAAAATCAGAGAAAATTGGGTCCTTAGAATCAGAGAAATCGGGTCCCTACAGATCCAAACCGGGTTCCTAACATTTTCCTTAAAAAAAACTGGTATACATTGAAACAATGGCAACTGACCGGTAGTGATACTAGTCAGAACATTAGAAATAACCAAAATCTGATTGAAGTTACATAGACACAGGCTAGGATACTGGCAATATTCCTTCTGACCACAGCCAGGGTTCACCTGATATAAAAAGAAAATCCTTGATGAAGTTGAGCTCCACTGAATGTCATGAGAGAATAAGAACAACAATACAAATACAAAACAAAGTAGCAAAAGCGAAGCAAGGGGAACAGATATGTTGAATGATACACCCATTCTACAGTGTTGCTTCCATGCTGATGGTGTGTGTTGATTTATTTGACACAGCAGAGAGCTTTGGCTTTTTCTGTTGATTTCAGAAAAATATGTCTGGTAATCTCAGGGAGTGGCTCCATCAGCACCTGTCCTTGGCTATGATCAGAGAATGGAATGCTGCTAGCATATTCATTGGCCTCTGTGCTAATTTGATCAGATCTTAGCTATTCCCAGTATACTAACCAGTATTCTTTCTCACCATTTTGTATATGCCTTTTCTGAATGTTTGTTTTTTTCTGTAGGTTTTGTGATGTACTTGTGCAGTATTATATTATTATATACAATTGTTAACTTTCTTGACTACTGCAATGGCATGATGAAGATATGGCGTGAAAGTGAAAAAAAAAATTCAGAAAGCTTACTGTAGCAAGTTTTGGTCCATGTCTAATTGCTGGGATAATGGTATGGAGTAAAGAAAAGAGCAGCTGGACTAGAACTGGAGAACTTCGTTCTCCAATGAGTGCTTGTGTGTGTGACAAGCAAAAATTTAGCATGTGGCAATAAAAATTATCTATACCCAAGTGTCATCAGAGTTTTCCATGAAATATATGTTACTTGCCTTGGCTACGAATTCAAATGCAAAATTGCCATGTGCAAAAAAATATTGTTGAAAATCTTGTGAGTGAAGAAATTTCAATAGGGGACTGCAGTCCCTGCAGGGAAGAGATGGCATAAGAATTCAAATTATGTTTGTAACTTAAGCTGTATTTATTTTGGCATGAAATGTTAGGTCGCCAACAGCACATTTGTTTGGCAATGCCTTTAACTTTGTATCAACGGTAGAAAAACCAACATGGGAGAAGTGTCAAGTGGAAATGAATGGATTCACAAAAAAGCAAGCAATTTATTACTAACTGAACTTTGACTTCCTGTGCATAATCTTTTTTCATGTGAAAATACTAAACTCTTTTCAAAATCAAATATATCTGAAGGAAAACCTTTGTTCATCTTCAAGGTTTGTTGCATTCCCTGTGGCTTATGGGCCAATATGGTGCATCATCAATATATCTCAACTCTTGATGGTGTTTGATTTCCATATTTTGCTTATAATTGATGCACATTGTATTCCTTGCTTTTACATTGCTTTTGACCTTCTTTTATATTTCTTGTCTAATTCAGTAGTGTTTAGCTAGGGGATGTCAGTAATTTTCCAGAGGAATATCAGCCCTTTCATGCTCTAACAAACATGAAAAGTTTTTGAATGGGAAAGTGTTCCGCCTACTTTATTTATTTAAAGTCAGGGGGCAAGAAACAAAAGACAGTTACTTAAGGGAAGCGTTGTAAAAAAAGTTAAGAATCCTTAGTCTGATTGTATGGGGGCATTTCAAAAATAGTTGTTGTCATTGTCACATTTTATGGTTTAATGTAAAAATGTTTTGCTGCACTTGTATGTTTGTCTAATCCAGTGGTTCTCAAACTTTTCTGCACGTTAACCGCCAATTAAAGTATGCAATTTTCTGTAGACCCTGTGGCCTAGCCCAACAGTTACTAATACAAGGAAGGTATGTTGTCAAAATAGATTTGAGTATTTCTTACTTGAAATGCATGATAAAATAATACACAACCTGAAAATATGCTTAAAACTTAAGAGGCCATTCAGTGACCCCCATTCGACCCCGTGACTATTTATCAAGCCTTTGGATGGTCCAATGGGCGCCTGGGGGTCAATATCGACCACTTTGAGAACCACTGGTCTAATCTATGGATGATATCCCATGAAAGTGTTATGATTTTTCTTCATTGTTGATAAATATAGGAAGTGATTACGGATACACCTAGCCTGACACAATTCGAATAAAAGGGTCAGTTTGTCATTCAAATGACGTGGGTCTCGTGGTATAGCAGTTATGCATTACGGCTGGTATGCCAATGGTTTTCGGTTCAACTCTCACCTTGCTGACTTAACTTTTTTTTTTACTTTTTTTCAGGCTTACGAGTACCTTTACGGGTTAGGGTTAGGTTAGAATAAATTTTGAAACTTCAAGATCCACAGGCGTATCTATAGCCACTGCCCTAAATATACAGTTTAAATAAACCTTAAAGAGACCGTTCTAAATGGTTATTAAGTTAAACCTTTAAGCAAAACTTGATTCAAAGTTTATAACCTGAATATGTGATGTGTAGAATATGTGTACATGTTTTAAAGGTGAAGATTTATAGTTTTGTTGGGCTTTGTCTAATTTGAAGCAGCATCTCAAAAAGTATCAAGAAAAAATTTAGGCATATTTCATTTCTAACAGAGTTGAGATCATGGTGGTTTGTTAATTCATTGTGCCTAGTTAGATTTCTGAAATATCTGAACCTAGTCAGCAATTACTTTGAAGACAGGATGATTTTGAACTTATCTAGCTATTTTTTATGTACTTTCATGAACTAGGGAAAACCTATAGCTTGGCAGCAGGTGTGGATCTTCTCATTGGATAGTTTGTCACATGCTATGTGGAACCTTACCCAGGAAGTGAACCTGCAAGTAGCACTTAATTAATAGAGATAGACCGATATATCGGCCTGGCCGATTTTATCTTGGGTTTTACCGATGTATCAGCCAAAACGGTTGATTTTAAATTGGCCTCAGTAGATGTTGACAAAACGCTGTTATATTCCTCATGCATCCAGATAACTTGTGCAAAAAAGCACAACAAAGCAGGTCAAGACATCTTGCAAAGAAGTTACTGCTGTTTTGGAAAATTTTTTACTTTTGGCAATGGTTAATTGAATGCAGTATTGTATTAATGTACTAACTTTAACCTCAACTTAATGCTCTGAAGGTGCATAGTCACCATATTGTGACACATAAGGTTGCAGTAATCCTCATGGAAACATTGTTACACTTAGCCCAGTAACAGTGGTCACCATCCTTCACCAAATATTTAGATCTAAATATTCTGGTAATAAAAGTGTTAATGCACATTGTCGTAACTGTTGTATACAACTGGCCCTTTGAGAACAACCACAGTGCTGATGTGAACCTCAATGAGTATAACATTCCTGTTCTAGTGTATTACTATCTATGCATTTAGCAACATGTGTACTATGAAAAACAGACAGCCCACTCTTCATTGAGTGGAGTTCAATATGTGTAGGAAGATTGTGTTGAGCATGTGTCACTAAAGCTGGTAGACTGGAATCGATTCCCAGTTGGGCCATACTGAAGACTTTGAAAGGTGCTTGTAGCCTGCCCAGCCTTGTGTTCATCATTGGTTGGGTGCAAGGAAAGGGCTCATGTGCAGTGCTCCCATTGCCTTGCCACCAATGCAGCATTCATTATAAAAGTAGTGGCAAGGCTCTGACTCAAGTGGGTAGAGATGTGTGTCACTGTGTACTTGCGACACTAACAAGGGATTACACAGTGAGTATAATGAAACTGAACCAAAATTACACTGCCTACTGAAAGGAATCTTTTCCCAGCAAAAATTAGACACTAAGATCTTCAGAATATATATTTTACCTACTAAGTAGGCATCATCAACTCAAACAACGCTTTTTGAGTAAGCAGTGTGCAAGTTTAGAAACACATGTAGCAGTGCCTTTTGAGATCTAAACTTTTAAAGAACACTGCAGCACTATACACTTTGCTGTTCCATGGCTTTATTTTCCAAATAGAAGATGTACTTACAGAACAGTTGCGGAATCACCTGTGACAGTCCAAATAATGTTTTTTCCCTCTATATGTACAAATAACTTAGTGTACATATTGGAATGAGTTTCATAAATTTATCATGAAAAACATTTTCTGTTCAGGTCGATAGCTCATGGTGGTGTTTTGATTATTGTGTCATAAACATTGTGTGTGCTGATTTCATTGTTGCTAGTGGACTGATTTGGGATACATGGTCAAGCTCTGCAAAACGTGTCTTGATGTCAATTGATGTGATGTCTTAACTACTGCATCATTTTCCACATTGAAACTTGGTGAGTACAAGTGTGAAATATATATATACTGTCATTGTTGTCAGCCAACATGAAAGCGATGATAAAGTAGTTGAGTTATAAGTCAATTAGTTTCAGCAAGGTTTTAGATCAGGGGTGACGAACCTATTTGCTATCACGGGCCACTTTATCAGTTACCGCTGAGTAATCGGGCCGCACAACTTTTTAGTCATACTATGAAACCTGTTAGTTCAAGACTGCAGGTCTTGCCTGAATGCGAAAGTTCAAGACTGCTGGTCTCGCCTGAATGCTTTGCGGGCCGAACAAAATTCTTTTGCGGGCCACATGTTCGTCACCCCTGTTTTAGATAATGCAGAAAGCGTTGTGCAAGTAACAGGTAAGATATGCTTTTTTCAATGCAGAGTTTTAGTTTGCATAATGTTCTAACTTGGCATTCTTCCATTGTTTGGTTAGGCTTGTTGTCATGCAATACATTCATGCAGACTATGCTCTTGATAAGGTAACTAAATTGACCTTTGTCCTCGACCCATTTATGGTTGTTAATTAACTGCAGTCTTTTGGAGCACTTGTGCATGAAGTGCAAATGCTTTGTTGACAAAATATGTTTTAAATCGTGGATCTGCATTACTGTTTGCTGAAATGGTTTATTTCAGTTTGAAAGGAAGTTTATGGGCTTGGATTTTTGGCCAATTTTTACAGATTCAAGTATGGCAGTCAGCCTAGTACATTCTAATGACATTGTATTAGTGTATAAGCTTGTGATTGTAATGTGATAGTGTGTGCTGGAAAATGAGAACATGGATGCAGGTCCTTTCCTATTGTACTTGGCATTCTTAGCAATAAATGGATTATACTTGGTCAGTTTTTTCTAATTTTGCTCATACGTTTGTTTTTTTGTAGGCAGGCTGTTACCATTTTTCTGTGTGCAAGTATTTCCTGTAATTTACCTCATTGTTTGGATTATTAGGTAAATTGTTTAAATGTTGCTGTGTGACTATTTTGTGCTAGTCTAGTCTATAATACAGCTTAATTGCAGACATATTTGATTTAACCTCATGAAAACTTTAATCATGGTTCAGTAGCTCATGTTTTGATAAAGAAACGTTGTTGGAAAATCACTTTTATAGTTTCCTTTAAAAAGTTATCATCACAGTACACAAATGCATATACAAGTTGGTGAAAGCAAGTGGCTTGTTCAAGTTCAAAACACTGCATATAACCTGCATACAATTCCACGTTAACTTGAGTGTTTTACAGGTGTGTAAAAAATTCTTTCTGGACTTCATGTCCAAAGGGTGTCTGGTTCAAAAGTTAGGGTAAAATAACCAAAATATGGGTAAAAGAATCTTTTTCAGTAATGTTTACCCAAATTTAGGTTTTTGGCCATAACTTTTGAACCAGACACGCTAGAAAGCCAATCAAAGGTTCAAAAAAATATTACATTTTAGCCTAGTTTCCACTAAAAACTTGAGTGAAATACTTCCCTCTTGTGGTTGAGGTCCAGGGCCTGATAACCTCAGCCAAAAAGATCTAAACCCATCTCGCTTATGATGTCACCCACAAAAAAAACGAAACCCAAAACTTTAATTTTTTTCATTGCAAACTAGAAGACTTGTAGAGTCTTTTGAGGGTTTGAGCAACTCTCTAGCACAATTGACTGGCGAGTTATGGAGTTGCAAAGAGGCGCAAAAACAGGATTTGCAGAAAAATCTACCTGGTGCTGAAGGTGTTAACAACTTCAACACACCCACCGTTCCTCTGGGATCCATTTATCAACCCAGGCTGTGCAGAGTTTGCTGGCTCAGTGCCAGGGTAGAAGAATTTCCACCCATTGTTCAGCTCTACAGTGTTAGAAACACAACAGTGAGTTGAAGAGATGCCAATAACCAGGGAATGTTGTTTGGGTGTTGTTTTTTTTTGATAGCATTCAATGCGAAAGATTTATTTATTGACAGTTGGCAACAGATCAAAGCCTGGATGATGCATCTTGTCTAGATGGCTCCTGCAGCCCTTCTGCACAGTGTGTGCCTAGCCAGAAGGTTACAGTATCAATTTACAAGGTCTTGGTAAGACCAGGACTGAAGTGAAAGCACTTACCACCAGGCCATGCGCTAGTTGTTTGGTTTCCTTGACCAGTTTGTTCTTTTTCTGTAAAGTGATGTTTCATCTTCCAAACACTAGCTTATGGCAAGATTGCTATTTGCATGTGGCATTCAAGTCTCCCAGATTAAAAGCACTCTGCACTGTTTCCATTCGCTCCTGAAGTGCATGGCGGGTGCAGTATGGACTCGACTCATGAATGGCTGATGAGGGAGACTGTTGCAAATTTACAAACAGCCCCTCTGCCTAAACCCTGAACACAGTCCTTGGTCATGTGGGTGACAAACAATGAGTGGTTGTTTAATAGTGTTTGTGCATTTCTTGATAGTAACCGCCCAATTTATACAGTTGTGCAGACGAGTTGCACCATTTGCATAGCAACTTCTGCAGAAGCAAGGAGTACCATGGGAGCTACTGCTATGGGCACATTTGTGTTAGAGAGGCCATGCATCAATAGTTTACTGCCAGCGTAAACATGGAGCACTCACTACACTTGTGAAGAGAAGCTATGTTTAGCTCCATCACTTTTGTCAATGAGACAAGGCGGACAAGTTTTTTTGTCCCTTTTGCCACATAAACCTCTCTTACTTATATAATATGTATTCTTTAGTCCCCCTTACTAATATCATATGTAGTCTTTATGGCTTCAACAGCTTTTTTGCTTGTTTTCAAATTTTGTTTCATGTACCCTAAGATTTTGGTTTCTTTGGTGCTGTTGGTATTGTGATATTGTTTGCAATTGTGGTTGTGTTTATTCAAGGTCAGTGTCTAATGGCTATGGGTTCAAAAATGATTTTTTGTGATAAAAGGGTGTGAGCTATAAAATTGAGAAGTGTTATGTTATAATGAAAACTTCCACAATGCTTAATGGCTTCTTCCTTTTCAACGTGACCAAAGAAATATTGTTATTTTTTGTCAGCTTTGGATGTCGTAGGATATGAAAGAGGTCACTTTATTTTGCAACTGAAAATTGGTTGAACTAGTAACTATTACACCAGTAGTTCCCAAACTTCTGATCATGTACCATTTGTGGGACCTGCGCTGTGACCACATGCCAGCTTGTTCCAGGAAAACTCAATCTACCAAATATCATTCGATTAAACCTTTGGAAAACCAGAATTGACTCATACCTCACATTAACCACATGACTGTGAGAAATTATCACGGTCATTTTCAGAAACCAACAAGGGAAGTAGGCTACACAAAAATCCAGGAATTTATTAACAGAACCTGACAAGTAAAAACTGTAGCTGTAAATATATTTTTTGTCAAGAAAAATGAAGTAGGCCAATTCATGTACCACCTTGAAGGTCTTCGCATACCACAGTTTGAGAACCACTGTATTATGCCAATGATCTGTGCAAGTGCATCACAAGCTTTTTCCTGTTGAATTTGTCATTTTTTGGTACTCTGTTCTACATGAATTAGTGCATTGGTTGTAACCTTGTGCTAGTTATGAAGTACTTCAAAAGTATGTTTATGCAAACTATTGATCATTTTAATAATGAATAAAGACACTGTTGCAAAGGCATCAACATGGATGGTTTTATAACAATTCATGGAATTCCTTCATGCTTGAAGCAGCACATTTTTGCATCCATTAAGCAAAAGGATTGTTAATTTCCAAATAGTTTCCATGGGATCCTTGGTTAGGTTCCATTGCCCTTAGTGCAGAAGTTCCCAACCTGTGGTACATGTACCCCTAGGGGTACATTTGCCTATCAGAAGGGGAACATTTAAGGGAAAAATTCTTACATATAAAGGTTCTATTCAAACTTCAGTGGATTTTAATATTTCACTCAGTTTTTTGTCATAAGAAATTTTAGGGGTACGTGCTGATCTGTCAAAATGCTGAAGGTGTACATGGTCAGAGAAAAGTTGGGAACCTGTGCTTTAGTGTGACATTGGCATACTATTTTTCTTAGTTGTATCCACATAAATATGCACTATTTATCTTCATTTTGGTAATAACATGTTACCTTATTTGGTGTAAATTTTTGAACGGCTAGCCTTTGCAATGAAAAAAATACAGGTTCAAAAAAAAAAACATTTATAGAAGTAACCATGTATTTTATAAAAGAAAGAAAAATTTGAAGTAGAATACTTAAAAGATGTTCATGTTTGTTTAAACTGAATTATGTCAACAAACAACAGAATGGAACAAGCATTTTGTCAATTCATATATTTGCTTATTACTGACGTTAAATGTTTTTCATTCAATTAAGTGAACAAAGTTTTGATTGGTTAGAAACAGAACATTGTTATAGGCATGCAGCATGTACCGTAAGTGAATCATATATATGCATAAAAAGCATTTTACCAAATGACCAATGTTACAGTGCCTTGTGTCCATAAACTGACTTTAATTTTTTGCTTTGCTGCAGTGCTTCCATTATATAATCATTTGTAGTCCTATTCGTTTTGCATATTTTTTAATAGCAAATTGATGATGCGTTACTTGCTTATGTTATATTATCAATGAAGCTTAAATTTTTAATGTAATATGAAGGCACAACATGGCCGGCAGATTCCTCAAAAGCTCTATTTCACTTCTAAAATTTTAAGTATGGCAGTAACGTACACTTCCAATGAGAACATTTATAACTGTGTATCTCACAACTGATCTTCAATTTAATGTGGTCTGTGCACACCCTTGGTAGTGAACAGATTTGTCACTTATGCAGTAAACCTGCACTTGTAATCCAAGTACAACAGTGCATGGGTTTTAAGAGTGTTTCGTTCAGTTGTATCCATTGTCGGTAGAGATGCAGACAGTGGTAGCGACCAGTCTCGTGCAATCCATTCTTGCTCTTCTCCGCTTCCACCAGCTGATCGATCAGACTGGCAGTAGTCGCCGAAATCTAAATACAGCAGTATAGTTTCACAAATTTCTTCACCACAGGAACGAGAAATGAAAATTTCGTATCTGTCAAAGACCATACGAACAACTCGTGTTTCTACGCGATTTTTACTGTACTGTTTTATAGTGGCGAAGCACGTAAATACTGTAGAAGTGCTTTTGCTTGCCAGGTAATGTTTTTCAACCGGAAGGTTCCTTGTGACACGCTTGGGCATGCGTTCTATGCACTATTTTTGTCGTGAATTTTACGGTTTCGAACCCTCATTTTTTGGGAGCTGCTGCCGTGTATTCGAAGCCAATGAGAGGCTGGGTGATTTTTGCCATTTGGATGTGACCGCGATTTCCAATAATAGAGATCATGTTGCACAACCCAGGCCAATCGACCTGACGTTTCGGACTTTCTCACCACTGAACGTCTTACACCCGATTAATATTTAAGTGCCGTCTTCGCACGTCTGCTTGACCGCTACAAAGGTAGAACAGGACACAGGCGTCAGCAAAAGCATGGACGGAAAATGGGCACAGCTTTTCCCTTGACATGGCATGATATCTCTGGAGTTGATGTTCAGCTGGGGCTAATTCCATCCTATGCCCTCAAGGTTGTGCTAAACCTGCTTTCTGTTAGATGGTTTTTCTTCGTTGCCACGTACTTGAGTGATTGCAAAGCTTCACAACTCCTGGTCTTAGTCGGCCCTGACCGATGTCCACCACGTCGTTTTCGGTTTTAGACTTGGGTGTCTGATGTCATTCATTTTTATCGTTGAAGATGGTGCGCGTTTTTTCGTCTCGATCAGGGTAAACCACCAACCTGTTTAGATTTGTACTTGTCCAACCAATACGCGTTGAGCTGCATCATGTTAAGTACGCGTTAAGTTATTATCGACGCTTCTCAGTCTGACGTCATGTGACCTGCCCGATCTGCGTCATGTGCAGCGTATCTCCCGCCTTTTTTTCGCGACGCGCCATCGATCCCCTTTTTTCTTTTGTGTGCTCGCCGCGCTCCCGCGCGCTGTTTCCTTTACTAGGTGGCGGTAGGCGCGACAGTACGTGATTGTGTGAGATCTCTCGTCTTGATGGTGTGTGTGCGCGCGTGCGTATATTGCAGTTGACTAAGAAGCGCTGGCGGGCAACACCGGAAAATGGCTTGTTTCAAGCTATTGCGGTGTTACTGCAGTAACGCTCGACATTACGTTGTCTTGCAAGCACGTGCACAAAAGCTTCTCATTGCGTATTTGTGTTGTTAAGGGAAGTCTATGGTAAGACAGATTTCATAATTTTGTTGTCAGGTAGCAGCGCCTCTAGGTCAGTAGGTGTTTGTGCAGCACCAGCGCCATTGTTGTACAGTTGACCGCAGCGAACCAGGTTCGTTAAAGACAGGCTACATGTCATCCCGATGGTCAGGAAATAATGCCTAGTACTGGTCAGATAATCGTGACACCGCGATGTTCTTTGTGACGTATGGATGTCAGCTGTGGCATCAACAACTGCGTCTGTCAATCACAGTAGGGCCGATTAGATGGTAACGACATTCCGCGGGGTTGCGCCGATAAGTTTGTGTAGCGTCAGTAGTAGCTTAGAAGCGTGCGTTGAGAAGCGCTGTAAGTATGTGCGAAAGTGACACCTTGTTGCGAAAATCGTCACGTGCTTTGATGTGCGAATAGCAGTTAACGTTGCAGTACAAGAAAGTTGTGTTCAGTAGCGTTGCCTTGATGTTCGAGTTGCCGGTCAGCTTAAACTATAGAGTTCATGTGGTGCTTCCGTTAGTAACGCGACGCAGGGTTCCCGATGAGATCCGTCGATTAATATGAGAGCGCTTGTGTGCTTTGCAGCAAAGGCATTTGATTTCGTGTGTATCGCCGTACATGAATGTGGTTCTCATATCAATGATTCATCGTACGGTTTCCTCCGAAAAAGAATCATTGAAGGCCTCGGGCGGCCGCAGCGTTGCGCTAATTGTTATCGGCGCCTCGCAGGACGTGTCGCGTTACACTTCGCTGGGCACATGTTGCTGTTTCCTGTGTGACGCAACAATGTGCGTTTCGTTGACGGAAGTAGCGCTGTGTGCATGAAATAAGGTTTTACGGTGGAGAAAAGAGCGAAGGCGCTTTGTTTCACACGGGAATCACCTTTTGTGAAAACCTTCAATGGCAGATTGTGTCAGAGTAATACAGGAGTTGTGAACCATATATTCCCAGGTCTTGTGGAAAGCGATTGTGCTTGTGATGTGGCAGCAATTGTGAGAAAAAATAGCTGTGTGCACCAGTTTCTCTTGCACATTAGACAGTTTTGCCAATAATGTTCTGATTGGCATACTACATTTGTTACATGGAGGCATACAACAATGTTGTAAACAACCATGCTAAACACTTTTCAGCTTGTGAACTAGCTTAGGTGCTCTGTTGATTATGCTTCAGGCATCTTAATGGTGGTCAAAGACGAGCTTGTAATTTCTCCATCATGCAATAACGTCAAAACTTCCAAGTTTGTTCATAGAGAAGATATGTGGTCATCCACGCTTGCAGTTGGTGATAACCATGTTTCATGGAGTGAACTCTCATCGTGTAGAATTGATTGGTTTAATAACAAAAGCAGTGAAACGCACACCAAGCAAGCAGTTAGAGATTTCCATGGAAATCCCAGTGATGATGGTTCCCAATGCAGTACCAGAGGTGGGGTGTTATGTACAATGAATGGATATATCACTGATGGATTATACCACTTACGGATGTATTGTTTGATTTGAAAAGCCAGCATTTAGTTCTACTATTTTGCTGATCAAGTAACGCAAATATTTTTGACAAGAAGTAGCGAGTACTTCATGAGATTTGTCATTGTGCAGATTTAAAAGCACTGTTAACAGTGTTCCAAATTAATGTGATTTTTACAAATTTATAAGAAGTGATGTTTTTGCAGTTGTGTTATATAAGCAGTTGAACAGGATATTTACTATGCTTAAGCCAAGCCTTCCAGTCCTCTAAAGCAAATAAATATTACCTTTTTCCAGGTGGAAGACCTAATAACAAAAATCCTTTTACTGCATTATTGGCACCTCTTGGGTCTATAGGTAAGTGACCAAACTTTGCAAAATGATTATGTGTACATTTATCTGTCACATGTGCCCTGGTGCAATGTGAAGCTTTAGACATTCACAGCAAAGCTACCACATTCTCCAGTATGCACAGTATACAATACACTCTGTGCAAATTAAAATATCTCATATGAACAGTATAGTTCTGCTGCGCAGGGTGTTTTTAATGGCTTGACCTTGCAACAACTCTTTATCTAAAACCAAGGATTTAGTGTATTTTGGTCGTGGTAATACAGCAAGGTTCAGTTTTATATTGAGGGAACATTTCAACCTCTCAAAACACCTTCTAAAAATGTGCTGGTGAAAATACTCTCAGATTAACTACCCACCTGATGAAAAGTTTTGATGTCCAGTAGGAATCGTATTCTCGCACCAAAACAGCCGGATCGTACGTGGCTTTGCGTATGTGTAACTCAGGCGTCGAAAGTGGTAGAGAGCTGTTCAAAGGCTCAAAAGACGCGGCAAGTCTTGTAGTCTGCACTCAAAAAATTTTTTTGGTTGGGGTTTGTTCATTTTTTGTGTAGGACTTTTAGGCCACCTTGGCCCACTTCTCCTGTCCCTGGGCCCAAACCGTTAGATGGTAGTATGTCGCTGAATTTTTATTGGAAACTAGGTTACAATCTGAGTCTATTGATACTTTGGATGACCGGCTGGGGTTTTGGGTTCAAAAGTTATGATCTAAAGTAATAAAAATATTTGACCAATTAGATAATTAATTAGTTTATTTTAGATCATACCTTTTGAACCAGAAACGCTAGAAAGTCGATCAAAGGTTCAAAAGTCTTGGACCCGCGTCCGTTTCCAATGAAAACTTCAGCGAAATACTTTGGCCTAGCAGTTGGGTCCTAGGCCAGGTAACATGAGCCGAAATGATCCAAAAACTATTTCACTTATGAGTTCACTCACAAAAAATCCGCAATCCCCATCCAACAAACTTTTTTTTGAGTGCAGACTAGATGACTGACAGATCCGTTTGAGCCCTTCAACAGCTTTCCAGCACACTTGGCAGAGGAGCTATAGCGTTGGTAAGGCAACCGAAAACTGCTGGTTTTAGGCTGAAATCTAGGTACGATATATTTGTAGACCAGCCGTCACAGTGTTAAGAGAAATACAGATAAGAAAAAAAGTTTGTATATAACTTGCCAAATGTGTTAATACATACATAGTGCATGTTTGCTCAAATGATTATTTAAACCAGGGGTGTACAACATTTTGCTATTGCTGGCCGCATTACTTTGATTTACATGAAGTATGGCTGCTAATGAGTTCGAGTTATATTTATGAGGTAATACCAAGTGCCAACCAACACCGAACACATTCTAATATAACTTGCATATTCATTCTATAACTCCTTGTGACATCACCATCCAGATTGTTGCGCATCATGTCCACTTATTTCCCTGCATTGTGTTTGTTTTGCTTCAATTTACGCCAGCACAGCAGCCAAATCTTATATTTTAAATTACATGTGGACGGCCGCAAATTTCATTACTAAAGGCTGCATACGGCAGCAGGTTGTGCATGATTGATTTAAACTTTACTGCAAGGTAACAACATCAAGATGGGTCAGGTTGTTAGTTCCAAATTCTTACTGCAAGGAAAGGTTGCAACTGGCTCTGCATCTTTGTGTGCAGCCACTGATGTACATTTGCTGTAAGATGTATCTAGTTTCTATAGATTGACCTTTTTTGGTTGCCAGGTCTATTTTGCTTGGTGTGCTTCACGCTTGATGTTTATAGGGGTTTTCCATAAGAAGTCTTAATGTGCAATGACATTTGACACGAAACTGTTTTTTCAGGTTCCAATAAGTTTTCTGTCAGCTTATAATTTTCATGCCAAGGTAGCAGGAATTTTTTTTCATGCTGGTGCTTTATTTTGTGGAGAAAGTGACTTGTTGGAAGTTGTCACAGCACACATCCTTGATTTTTTTTGCAATATTAAATGAAACTGTCTGGTTAGTGGAACAACAAAAATATTTGCCTTCCTAATCACATATTTTGATTTAATGTTTTCCTGTTTTGTTGCAGCTATTGCTGAGGGGGGTGAGTATTGTGGCTACAGCGATTTTCACCTTGGAACACGTCGACAGCCACATAAGCATAAAATGGCACAAGACATGCAGCAGCAATTCTATGCACAACAGCAACAGGTAATGTCTGTCATGTATAAGACGTGATGAGACACTAAAATGCTGAATTGGGTGCTCTATGAATGGGTATGTGTCTATCTTTAAAGTCAGCTTTCAGAAAGCTGTAGTTATTAATGATCTGTTTAGTGCACTGCAAAATATTAAGGTGGCAGCATTGTCACCACACAGTAAACGTTTCAGATTCTTTTCCATAATTTTGTAAAACAATGTGTTTCAGGAGCAAATGGCAAGAATACCTGGGCAGTTCAGAGATGCAAACAAAGCACCTACAAGAAAATTATCTGTCGACCTCATTAAAACCTATAAACATATAAATGAAGTAAGGAATATGGGTATGATAGAGCCTACTGGGCTAAGTAAAAGTTTAGTTTTTCGTTCATTTTGATAACTTTTGAGCTCTAATTGAACTTATATGAGGTATATATTGCATAAGTTATATTATCAAGACAATATCTGTGTGTAATTTCGATTAAATCGTAGTAGACTTTTGCTACATTTGCTCAGAAGGTGCGCAGTTTTTGTGTAAATTGTGTGCCAATGTACAGTATCTTCTAACTTCGATTTCCCATAGTCCATCGTTTGCTGCATGAGCACATGTTTATTTCAGGTTTATTATGCGAAGAAAAAGCGTAAACAGCAGGCGGCGGCTCAAGATGATACTCGTCCCCAAAAAGAGAGGAAGGTATTCAATGATGGTTATGACGACAATAACTACGATTACATAATCAGAAACGGTGAAAAATGGAATGACAGATATGAGATCGATTCCTTGATTGGCAAGGGCTCATTTGGCCAGGTGGGTTTGGTGCTCATGTTTTTAGTATTGACGTGCGGAGCATTTAGATTTATGTCAAAAGCACGTTTGCGCTGACGAAGTGGATATTAGAGCGAGATTGCCAAAGTTTCATAAATGCTTGAAACAAACTCTATATGGTTAGTTTAAAGAAGTTCTTTCAGTTTTCATTTTGTTTACTGGGGCATTTATTCTTAGTTTTGTCTTGTTCTGCTTTCTTATGATTTTTGGTTCTCATGTAGTGCAAGGGGAGTAATAAATTTGGATCGAGGGACACTTTGAAAAAGCCGCGTTCTGCAGAGGCCCGTACCTCCTTCTAATGAAAGTTGCAGCAAGTCGATGGAAATGAAGCAAGTTTTGGTTCACACTAGCCTCAGCACTAACATTTACTGTGATTTTTCCTGAACGCTTCCACGGGCTACTGAAAATGCTGTGGTGGGCCAAATGTGGCCCGCGGACCGCAAATTATTCATCCCTGATTTTATGACCTTGCTACTAAAAGCTGTATGAAATCTCAAAAAATTCGATGTCCGATTTTAATTATTCTTTGAAATGTTGTGGAAGTGTAAGCCTTCGTTTCTCAATTCTGTTATGACCAATGTTGTGTGGTGTAGAATTTCAAGGAAATTGTTTTTGGATCCCTCAAGTCATTAGTGGTTGTAAGCTCGCACTATCGCCTAGCAGCCACATCAATTCATTCGGGAACTTACGCAAATCCTCCAGAGATTGCGTCGTTAGCACGTGATATTGATGAATTTTTGCGATTGACTTTGTCAAGAGGAACCGATTTCTTTTATGCATTCACCGTGCGATTTACTAGTGGCATGGATTTTAATTATAATTTACGTGTCTGTCGAATTGATACGCATTGTTTTCCTTCAGTTTTGTCAGTCACTTGTACTTTTACCGTAGGGGCAGTCTATTCTTTTCGCTGTGACATTTCGGTCATGTGTCCCATAATAGTAGTAAAACTCGCCGTAATAGTATTTAGTCTATATTTTCGATCGTATGACCGAATTGACTTAAATTTTTATCGGTCATTTTGAAAAAAAAAATCGGTCTATGACCGAAAAAAAACTAGGGCAGTACTGGAAACTGTTACAAGGTTCCTGCGCTGAAAACAACAACTTACCCATTGGGCGCTTGCGTTCAGCATCAAAGAAGTAACGGCAAAAATGATAAATTTCGTGTATTTTAATAAATACTAAGTTTTTTTCCGTATGTACCGTGTACGTCAGTGGAAACCCAACTGGTATATCGGACAACAGTTATTTGTGACGTGTCGCAGTTCTTGCGTAAGTCAATGCCCCCTGACGCTGATTGCTAGGATCCCGTATCATTTGCATATGTGTCAATGTTATATGGAGTTATTAAGCGTAAATTGAATATACACAACCTTAAATATAACTGATTAAACCTCGTTGTCTCAAATATAGACGTTTTAACGTGTTCCGGTCTCTTTAAGGCAAGAGACTGCTTGGTTGTTAAATCTGACCAAGGTCACTTGTGCACCGAAAATAGAAAGCCTGGGACTGCGACTTTATAATTGCAGTTGGTTTGCGATCGTGGTACCGTTTGTTTCCTTCCGTGTAAGTGGGCAGAAGTGGTCAACACAACGCGGAAGCAAAAACAGGACCGCGTGTTGTTTACACGAGTCCATTTGCAGGAGGTGTTAAATGTATTTTTACTGAAGAATGATTCGTGCTCGCAGGTTGCCAAAGCTTACGATCACGAAGAGCAAGAATATGTCGCCATCAAAATAATCAAGAACAAGAAAGCTTTTTACAAGCAAGCTTTGATTGAAGTTCGTCTTTTGGAACTAATGAACCGATACGATTCCGACAACAAATATTACGTCGGTACGTGTTTCCCACCTTGACTTTGTGTTGCTTGTCGCTGCTCGGCGTCGAGCCCATTTTGAAATAGCGAACACACTGCTGTTGTTGATAACACCGCGATGCTGATAAACACCGCTCGTTGGCCATAAAGTTTACGATGTCCTTTGNTTTATCCTTANCTGCAATAGTTGAATACCCAGCACCTGCTTTGGGCTTATAGATCAACAACAGCCACTACTACAGTTCCATGACCTATTCTTAAGTAGTCCAACGTGCTGTTCCCCTGGTGGCATAGTTATCTGCTTATTTCTTTAACGAGCTGTACCCGGAGACGATTATTTTGTCTACCTATGTATCGCTGTCGGCTTTATTGGGATCTGATTGAAAGATTTGTAATGATCATTCGCTTTCTTCTCGCGCAAGGTATTGGTGATGTAACCGGTAAGACATTAAAGTTTGTAGCGACAAAGAAAGCATGTACGTCTTTTATTTTTTTGTGTGTTAGGACGAGTTTCTTGTGTATATTGGCGGTGCTGTTAAGCTTGCGCGCTGTTTTCACCGTTTTGGGCTCTAGATCTTATTTTGATAGACTGGGCTATGAGTCTCACGGGTTTTCTGCAAATCTGTTAATTGCAGACGTTTATTTCTAATATTTTACACGCGAACTTTTCCTGTTGAGTTCTCAAGTCAATACAGCTGTTGTCTATTGCAGCGTTCTTCAACTGGTATGCACGATGCACCAAAATATGCGTGGGGTGCACCGCTACGAAAGGGTTCAATCAAAACTGTGCACAAACATGTCAACTATAGTACCCTGTCCTGTAGCAATAAGTATATTAGTTTGTAAATCATCTGTAAGAATAAAGCGAAGCGTGATTAGTATTGCTTTAAAACACCTCTAAAAACAAGATTGGGAATCTGTATTTATGAAACTTCATTTCTGCATTGGCCCGATGACTATTGATTCCACACCAGGCTGACCTCCACATTTTGCAACAAAATTGTGCCCATGCTTACAGACAATGATTCATAAGTTATTGCGCTTTTCACCTCGGTTTACCTTTTCGCCTCGGTATTCTTATACCTCTTGATACCTAGAATATGGAGGTGTCCCTATGATATTATGGGAACATTCGATGCAATGTGTAAGCTGCGCTGTACAGGAATTTGGGAGAGCTGTTTTGACGTTTTATTGAGATTTCAGACGGTATGCACTCTTCCCATAACAAGGAGGTAGTAAACGCAACACTGAAATGAGTATTGACGAGAAAGCGCTTCCCGCTTTCTAGTGTGACCGCCGCAAAACTCAGTTTCATGTTTCACTATTTCAGCTGGCTGAAGTAACTCCGAATGGCTCGAGTAGAAAGCTTTTTAATCTCCAGATTTCGGTTGTGTTTTGTTTTTGGGGGTGTACTCATTGCCTTTGTAAGCTGCAACTGCTTTCGTTTTTCCAGTCAACTACAGCACATAACATAACCGTATGGTTGTGTGTTCGGCTGGGCCAACGCGACAATGCTTTTCTACTGCTTACGGTAGGTCATTAAAAAAAGAATCCTGAAGACCCACATGCGTACCAAGACCCGACACCGGTGTCTACATTAACACCGCGTGCTGTCAAGAGTTTCTCAACGATCAAATGCATGTTTGTGGTTTGCAAACAAAACGCTGTATTGCTGTGACCCAGATTACTTGCTTTACCTGTGCATACGTTGCGGTTAGCAGCGGATGACCTTTACCCGTATTTTCCGCCGTTTCTTTTGCAGTGCGATTAAAGCGACACTTTCAATTCCGCAACCACCTGTGCTTGGTCTTCGAACTGTTGTCCTACAACCTTTACGACCTGCTGCGAAACACTAACTTTCGCGGCGTTTCGTTGAATCTCACCCGGAAGTTCGCGCAACAGGTCGGTTGATGCGTGTGGTTTCGTCCGTGCGGTGATCTTTCATGAGCAGAATGTGTATTTGCCGTTTGTCAGCTGATCGCTGTTTGATATCAGTACGCGCTTTGTTGAACGTCATCATGCGTTGCGCAGTTAAAGGCGAGTTGGTTTCACTTCAACGCGGAGCTGGGGAAACGCGTGCCAAGTGACCTCTGCATGCGTCGTTTCGCTGCCAGTGCAGCGACCTTCTCAGAGCATTTACATATTGCGTAATTTTCCGCGTGCGCCTGCCAGTGTGGCTTCAGTCAAGGGGGGCGAGCCAGCAGCGTGCTGTGGCAAGCGCTCAACCCACACGCTGCTACCATTGTGCGCATGCGTTGCGTGTAGCGAGCGATCGAGTCACAAATCGCTTATTGACCTGCTTTCGATTTCGTTCTCGACAGCTGTGCACGGCGCTCCTGTTCCTTTCCACGCCGGAGATAAACATCATTCATTGTGACCTCAAGCCCGAGAATATTTTGCTGTGCAACCCGAAACGTAGCGCCATCAAAATCATCGACTTCGGAAGTTCCTGTCGACTCGGCGAGCGGGTAAGTGCCGGAACCGTACGCTGTTTTTCGCGCCTGCGAACAGTCGCACTCGCGCGACACGCATGCGGTTGCGTCGCACAATATCGATCCTTGAATAGATCACAACGCGAAAGCGTACGGGTTTTCGCTGAGTCAGCCACACCAAAATTGTCATTGTGCAAATCACATGGCCTGATGGCACGTGATGGAGGTCCACGTGCTGTGCAGAGGCAACAAAGAAATATAGAACTGACGTAGTGAATCCAATGACGATTCACTCTGTTAACAATTTAAAGTGCACGTGTGCTTAAACACAAAGCGCCTGACGCGAAAGCGCATTCCGTCTGTGTTTAGATTTACCAGTACATCCAGTCTCGTTTCTATCGGTCGCCCGAAGTTTTGTTGGGAATTCCGTATGACATGGCCATTGACATGTGGTCCCTCGGTTGCATTCTGGTCGAGATGCACACTGGCGAACCGATCTTCGCCGGGTCGAACGAGGTGAGAATTTTTTATTCCTTCTTTCCGAAGCTTGGCCAGAAGTCTTTTCGTTTGTTAAAAGTAGAAGTTATTTACAGGATTTAAACGACAAACGGTGTTCCGGTGATAATGATAAGACTTCGGAATACTGTCTGAAAATGACTAAATCCGCATCGTGCGTTAGCTTCTAAACTGCGAGCACTTTATTTACCCGCAACGGAATTCGTTCTCACTGTCGCTTAACCTACTGGTGTTTGCACGCCCCTTACAGCGTCATCCATTCCTGTTGATCTTTCCGGACGGTCTATTTGTTTGGTTTGAATAATTCATCGGATCGCTTGCGATTGATGCAGTGGTGGCGTCCCTGGCAGCCCCGCGTAGCGACGCGTTTTTTTTTCGCAGGAGGACCAGATGAACAAAATCGTCGAAGTTCTCGGCATGCCGCCGCAGCACATGCTTGACGCTGCCTCCTCGCAAAAGGTGCGGAAGATGTTCGAGAGACTGCCGGACGGGACGTGGAGGATAAAGAAACAAGGAAAAAAGGTTTTTAAGCGCCGGCGAACGTTTGCGATGTAGTTTTTTTATGAAGCTTGCTGCTTTTCTTGGTGTGCTGCGTGCAAAAAGCAAGAGACATTTGATGCAACTTTTGCTGTCTCATTTCGAAGTGGAGCTAAGTTATTTATGTCGAAGACATACGTGCATTAGCACTAGCGTGAGAAGTGGTTCGCTTGGGTCTCGCTTTTATGAGAAGGACCATTAAAAATTTGTAAAGGGCAAATATCAGAAAATCAAAATGGGCGAGTCTCGATGCCCTTCGGTAGCTACTCACCCCGGCCCAGACCAACAGCACGACGTTGTTAAGATGTGGCAGGAAGTTCTTATTAAACGCACTTCGGTATTAAGATCCTCATGGTCGGAAAAAACTTGCGCACAAAGCAGAAGGGCGCGCGATGCAAATGACGAAAATGCAATCACTCTACGTAAGTGATTTCAAACTGTCTCGCCTCCCTTGTCCGTGACTCGCAATGATAAGTACACAGCACCTTGTCAAGTAAACTGAAAGGTCCTCAGCTTACCCGCAAGACCCCATAAAGCCTCTGGTTGTATAGTACGTGGATCTCGCGACACCCATGACGGAAGCCGGGCGCCACTTGGCTTTCAAAGCGTTGCACCGAGACTAACAACTAAATGATACGTTGTTTTGTAGCAAAGTTTTTTTTTATGTTACCATGGTTTCTATTATCCAGTACAAAGAACCGGGTGCTCGAAAACTGCACGACATCCTCGGCGTCGAAAGCGGAGGTCCCGGCGGTCGACGCGCCAACGAAGCCGGGCACACCGAGCAAGACTACCTCAAATTTAAAGGTAAACAACCGAGACACCGGCCGCTCCGCGTGATTTACTTCCGCCAAGCGTAAGGCGCAGTTCGATTCCGAACGTGTCGCTGTAGTGATTGGCTGATCGCGGTGGCAGGCACCAAAGGACGACGTACTCCCTTCGTGGCAATTCCGGATTGTTTCTCATTCGTCGGGATTTAACGCGCGCTTCTTGCTACAACCGCCGTGCGAAAGCTCACTTAATGGGGACCGTGCTCAGAAATAATAGCACTGATGCGGCGTGCTGCATTGGCGAACTTCTCGTGTGTGCATCGTTCCCCTCGTGCTGGGCGTACAATAGCTGAATGCGCGGCGTGACTGTATCCTCTAGCCAGCGCAGGGGTACGCAACCTTTTCGCTTTTGCTGGCCGTATTATATTTATTTTTATGAATTAAGGCCGCCAGTGAGTTCATGGAGGTCGTAGCGTTGCTTGTGGGGAGGTCGTTTTTGTATGCAGAATGTTGCGGTTTAGTTTTTATTAATGCACGGCCGCAATAACATATATTTTTAATTACATGTGCACGACCACGTAAATTTCTATCGAATGCCGCATACGGCCGCAGGTTTTACAACCCTGCTCTAGCCATGGGCGATGGAATGGGGGCTTTCGCCCTGGAATTTGAAATTTTATATTTTCATATAAAAATTTTTAGCAAACAAAGATTGTTCTCTCAGTTCCGAGTAGGTGAAATGAAATATCACCACTGTTACCCACCCCCCGTCCTGGAAAAAATCCTTCCGCGCCCATGGCTCCTGCGTAGGGTCTTCTGAACGGGAGCGTTGTGGTGGAGCAGAAATCTTCAGCTTTATCTTCCTGTGCGCAGATTTGATTCTCCGGATGCTTGCCTACGACCCGAAGGAACGTCTCACGCCTTTCTATGCACTGCAACATAGCTTTTTCAAGAAGACCGCCGACGGTTCAACCAACACCAGCTCTAGTCCTGCCCAGGATCTGAGCAGCTCTTCCAGTAAGTTCGCAAGTGCTTCGATTGCATTTTGCTGGTTCAGTGGGTTCTCGCACTTAACACTGATTATGAGTTTGTAATAAAGTGAGGCGTCAACTACCTTCAATGGTTTTAGACAGGCAGGAATCCGCGCAGCTACGATGTAGTTTTATGATCGAAGATACACGCACAACGCCGTTATTGTATTTCGAATTTGCATTTGATGCTCATTGGCTCCGTTGCCCTAGCGACCGGATGAAAATCAACCGCTTGCAAAACGTCTTACAGCCAACCTGCGTTTCACCTTGCTTTTTTTGGGGGGGGGAGTTGGGAAGCATTGTTTTTTCTCCGTTATTGGAGGGATGGACATCGCTTTTTTGTTGCTGGATTACCCATTTTTTGGTTTACTGCGTTTCTTTCGGAGAACGCCAGCGCTTTCACATTGACGTGTTAGGTTCACTGTCAGTCTTTCTAGTGGCGCAAGTAAGAGAAGGGAAAGCAGCAATTAGTCTGGCGGAGTAGGCGTACGACATACCGGGGCCAGTTTTGTTGTCGTGCCAACCAATGGCGTAGCCAGCCCAGGGCCAAATATTTTGATTTCAAGCGAGCAACAGTATCTGGTTTGAGCCACCGCCCGTCTCTGGAACCACAAAACGACAAGATATGCTAGAAATTTGGTGGTCCATGACCCACCCTTGTTGTTGTCAACAACCGTTGCTTTTATCGCCACGCCACTACTGGCTTCTGTCCTTCCGCTTTGAGAACTAGCTTCAAGAACTTGCAATCGCTTTGTCCTACGCCAGCGTTCAACGTGTCGTGCGCTGGGGCGAATCGCGCGTCTTCGTTGTTGCAGCTACGTTTCTCCAGACGCGCGAGCGCGCGCTGTGAACGCCCAAGGGTATGTAGGGAGGGATTTGAAGGTCGCCGACGGCCTTGCACGTCACACAGTCGCGCTTCCCGCTCTCTCGCTCTTCTCCGCGACGGTCACGCATGGCTTGTTTTGCAGCGGGCAGCGGCTCGTCGTCTGGGAGAGCGCGCTCTGACCCCGGGACGCACCCCGCTTCGACATCGTTCAGCACGACGGCCGAGGTTTTCGCGCGCGAGGCGTCTGCGACTTACGCGTCTCCCGGTAAGTTTGGCGGAAAAATTAGATTGTACACTCTGACTGTAAGTTAGCGCATTGACGCACACGTGCTTGCGTTCGGTTATTCTTAAAATTTTCTATATACTACCAAACCCTTGTCTATCGAAAGAAATCCTTTAACAGCTTGGAATCAGACACTAAAACCTCAGAGCAGGGGTCGGCAAACTGCGGGCCGCATCCGGCCCACAGCCCCTTTACAACTTGTAGTAACATGTATAAGTACACGCCTAGTGATACTATATTTTATGCATCTGCCCTCCTTGCAATTTCTTGTATTGCATACTTATGAGGAACTACTTGAAACGAGAAACCGCACTTTGCTATAAGTGTACTGTATGTCGTATGAGGAGTAAATCTGATTGGAATTCCATAAATTCCCAAGTTTTTATCAACATCGTAAACAGCAAAAGGAACCGAATTATTGGTGGAAAATCAGTACGGCCTGCCATACCTTGCAGATTTTGTATTTGGCCCGCGACTAGGGAAACGTTGCCGAGCCCTGCCGTAGAGTATATATTTCGCCTACTACACTGATTTTTTTATAACGCCGTCCGCATCCCATTATAGCAACCCACTATAAACCAACGACCCCCAATCTAAAACTCGAATAAAGCAAATGTAATACAACTGCGTGCATAAAATACCTACTCGCGCGACCCCACACATGGTTCATGTACCCGCTGGGGTCCCGACCCCCGGTTGAAAATAGGCCTCATCAGCTCTTATTCAAATATAAATTGCTGAATTATTACACTCGATTCGGTCTTTTGCGTTTGAGCCTTCGCGAAGAGCAGCCTCAAGGGGTTGTCCACCGGCAGGGTGCGCCGTTTCGCCGATCGTTTNATCCGTTAACGAGCTTTCGCCTTGAATTGCAGCTTACGGCAGCGGCACGTACATCTCNCCATCCGTCAGCAAAGTCAAGTCGCCGCCGGCCACGTCGGTCTCGCAGTACGTCCCCCATTCGTCCATGTTCCCCCCGCAATCTCCGCCGCACGTGCGGACCACGGACCTGACGCGAAACCCTTATTTATTGACGGGGGGCGCCACGAACGTTCAGTTCCCGTCGATGCCGCCGGACATGTACGGCTACGATTACGCCGCGTCGCTGCCCACCGCGTCCGGCGACATGCCGTCCCTACTCCTGGCGCACAACCCCCCCTTCATACCACCAGGCGTGGTGCCGATGGATTACACCCAGCAGCCTCTGGTGCGGAACCAGGCCCCCGGCGCCCAACGGACGCAGCAGGACTCCCCCATGGCCGGGGTGCAGGTCCAGCAATCGCCGGTCCCGTCCTCCTGACGCAAGCGGTGGTGACCCCGGAGCGGAGAGCTCCTTGACACAAGTCGTGAGAAAAGCCGAGGGCGGCAAGTTCAGAGGTCGCGAGATGACGACGGCGACGCGCGGTGGTGAGCGCTCGACAACGGACGACAGCGGCGGCGGCGGCTGCGGCTGCAACAGCGGCGGTGGCGGCGTTGTGACGGCAGCGGTGGTGCTTGCGGCGCGGGCTTTGTAAATACCTCTTCTCTCTCTATCTTTCGCTATTCTTTTACCTGTTCTCTTTGTCGGTCTGTGCAGAACAACAATACAAGCGCACCGAGCCTCCCTGCGTGTGTAGAGCTGCTGGTTGCTTGCAGCAAGAGACAGCCGACCGTAGGTTCGAAAGTTTTCAATTTGGCCACGCCGATGACCGTAAGTTCGAAAGTTTTCAATGTGGCCAAAACCGTTCTGAAAAGGCGCAAAACCAAAACCTGGAAATGGCCGCTCGTTCCCAGTACAGGGACGCTCTCCATCCTGAACCAGTTGCCATTGCTTTCCCGATCAATGAATTACGAGGTCAACAGCAGATCGTTGGCTATTCTCGTTCCTAACGAGAGCTCGCTGTACGCGCAGGAAACAGGGAAAGAAAAGCGACGGACTCCCGCGGCCATCTGTCATTCCCAGGGATTGTTCATCAGTACAGTCGCGCGTGCCTTTTAATATTGATGAAGGCTTGATGACTCAGCGCTTGCCGACGCGTCCCTCGTGGCCGCTGCCGGTCAGTTTTCGCGAAGACACCCGAAAGATTGCAGCTTGCAACAGTGTAGATATGAGCTCCGGCATCGGTTGCACCCGTTTTAGTCCGATTTATCTCGGATAGGTATAGCACTTGCAAAGTGCTGATGTACCAGTTAGCAGAAAATAGCACTCATCGTGACCAGTAATTTCCTAACCTATATCAACCTTGCCCAAGGTCTCCTCGGCGCTGTTTGTGCTTGACTACTAAGTGCGCAGACTTAACGAGTTATTTCTGTCAGATTTAGCACTTAGTATGTGGTGTATGTCCGATATAGCGCTCTGTGAGCTAACTGTGTCAGATTTACCAGTTCGTGCGTTAAATGTGTCTGAAATAACACGACTTTAATTTTTTAATGCAAACGGCCCCCCACATTCGACTTGTCCGTCGTCGTGATCACAAACATTACTCTGTTTTAATACTGACACTGTCGCGATGAAATGCAAATCGTTGTTTCTTGCACAAGCGTCGGTAGCAGGCGAACGTAGCCTTGCTGTGATGAGTGTCTTATGGGGCCTGCAGTTTGCTTGGCGGTCGTACCTGATAGACTGGGTCTGGCACCGTCCGAGACAAGTGCAAGAACACCAAAGCCATTGTCGTGATTGCCACAGGCGCTCAACTGCAAGGAATATTGATTTTTCAGTGGCCGTAGGTGAGTTTTCAAGGTACTGAAAATGACTGCTTGACCAGAAAGAGCACATACTCTGAAATCCCGTCTTCGCTATAACATCGTTCACGACCCGTTTACGAGGTCCTTGGCTTGTTGCCAAACACACTTTTCTGGAGAAAGTGTCACCATTCCATTCGCTTAATCAGTTCGTCTAGCTCAGTGGTTCTCAACCTTTTTATACCAGCGGACCGGTAACGTAAAATCGCAATGACTGCAACAGATTATCACAGTCACTTTGTTAACCAAGGCTGTTATATACGGTTTCATGTTGCGGATCGTCATATTCAGGAAAATGATGTAGTCGAAGTCGTAAGCTAACTCCTAGAAATGTTGACATATGTCTAATACCTCTGACATCAACACTTCATCTCTATCTTCCTTCTACACAAAGCTATCTCAAACTGCCAGCTTCTTTTTGAATGCGTCTGTCTTGTTTCTCAGTACAAAAACATTTGTGCAAAACCACTGCAGAGGTGTATCAAGCTTGTTCAAATCAAAATGACAACATAATCCGCCAAACGCAAGCTTACTCATCCACATTTCATCCAAAAGAAGTTCTGCTAAAGGAGGGTTCCTTTCTCTTAAAACTTATGAGTTCCACTAAACGCGCAAGAACTCGGCGTTTTGACAGCCATCTTACTTCGGTATTGAGGAGATAGTCACGTTGTGAATCCAAACTTCTTCATTGTGCTTTGAATAGTCTGGTGTTCAAGGTCAACTTCGAATTTCATTAACAATTTTCACCGTGTTATTTAGCACGTTTCTAATTCAGTTTCTTTGCACCTAAATGCTCCATAGGGATTATGCAAAGAGTAGACAACATTTCTTTTGCTCTACTTTTTAATTTTTATCACTACACCAAGGTGATAACCAGTCATGCTTGCAGCCCCATATTTAGCCTACACACTCCGACCCAGTTTTTCCAGTCTATCTCCTCACCAAAATATTCTTTAATATATCTCTGACCCGGTGGTATCCCCTGGAAAGTTTATGCAACACAGAAGTTCTGTTTTGAAATCTTCTTTCGCATATAGGGTTGCCAGATGGCCGGTATTTCATTGGTCTGGCCGGTATTTTGCTGCTAATTGAGCAGAAGCCGGTATTTTGAAAATAAAAGCATTGGAGTAAAAATCCAAAAAGAACTAACGCGGAACTTCTCAAATTGNAATGACTCTAGTATTGAANCTTGTCAGGACAGTTCCTTCAGGGAAGTTCAATTCAAGTCCAAAATGTAGCAAGTTATTATTACTTGTAACTTTAACAACACTCATAGTCTCCTTGTTTCTCTGTTCCTTTGGTAGTCATATCTACCATCAGCGACCGAGTTTAAGGGGGGGACATAATATCTTTTTCCCCCAAACATTTTGTAATAAAAAGTAATGTAGTTGTGCAAATATCATGGTTACATTACTGTTGCAAACGTTTCTCCAGCATAAAGCCAGGAAATAAGTAAGAAATATGAAGATTTTCATCACTGGATTATCTGTAGACACAGTATACAGATTTCCTATGTAAACTGAATTGTCATGGTTGTTGAAATTTGTGTTAGTTAATTGGAATTACCGAATCGGTGTATACATGAATTTCGCTCAATCACGAATTCCTGCGCTGTTCTGTAGCCCGCAATCAGAGTACGGTTGCCACAAAGGGGGAAAACGGGGCCATGCCACCCAATGCCAAAGTTTTCAGAGTAACAAAATATTTGAAGTATAAGCCAAAGAAATACTTCAGTGCACATCAACGAAACTGCCTCAAGGAACCTATCCTACTTCAGCTTATAGTCGAATACAAACTTGTATCTGATCTTTTGTACTCAATGACGGCAAGTAAAAACAATTGTTGTACTTCGTGTTTGGACGTCGAGCTGTCACTTCGTGTTTGGACGTCGAGCTGACAGGACGTGTTTTTTTCTGCTCTGACAACTGAGTTCCCGCAACGCGTTTGCCTAAAGGACAAAGCAT
>JGI24158J21664_10000727_pt1 | contig 32591 bp, 31 predicted proteins | sample Ectturendosymbi3_FD_21664 | JGI IMG/M metagenome (IMG submission 21664)
CTAAATTCCGTCAAACATATAGATTGTTGACTGTGGGCATAGTAGCTTTGGAACATAATTTTGATTCATAATGTCAGATGCATTATAGGTCTTTACTGTTTTATGCATATGAGTCATACTGTATTTTTGCAGAAGCTGAACTAGTGAAAGCTGCATTACAGTAATTGATTTTAACAAACATGTACCAAAAAAGTTGGGAAGTTTGCGTTTTTGTGCAAGCTTATTATCATGCCATTTAATGTCAATAAAATTAAATTTGCTTAATTGATGATTTAAGTATTGTCATTTCATTGAATGTTTCGTTTTGTGCACTGCTGTCTAGTTTTCTGAACTGATTTGCCTTAAGGGATATTGCATGAGGCCAAAGGAAGTTTTAATGAAAGTTCATCTGTTTCTAGTTGCTGTACTTGAAGAAACAAAGCACAAAAAATTATATTAAAGCAAACTATTTGAAATTCAAATTTCAAGCATTATGTGGCCACTCCTGCACATTAAATAAAAAATCTGATTTAAGTCTAGACAAAATCTGATTTAAATTAAAAAAATTCAATTTTTTTATTATTTAAAAAAAATCATGAATTTTATCAATCTTGTTTTCCAGTGTGCTATGTAAATGCATTGCTGAGCTAATTTCAGTATGTCCAAGAAATTTTAGGCACTTCTTTAATAAACAACTGCTAGGTCTACAGCACCCTTAATCAGGCCCTGTAGTTCTGTCTTCAGGACATTTGGCATGTTCATCTTCTCAAATGCTGTTTCATCAAGTCCCAAGACCAACTGCTGAAAGCACTTCCTCATCACTGCAGCTGCTGGCATTGTTCCTTCTGGTTTGTTGTTGTCATTCTCATCAGAAACCTAGAGTATGTTATTGTCTTTGTCCTGTATCATAGTAATGAGTTGCTCAGTCTGTTCTTCTGAGTTCTTGCACAGTCCGAACATCATTATCAATCATAACCCAACTTCCAAACTCTTCCTTGCTTAGTTCAACTGGTGGTGTAAGCTAGAGAATGGTAACATCTTCTGTTGATTCATCAGTAGAAAAAACACTTTTTCCAGCAATTTTGGGTAGTCTCATCCGTAACTTTGGCCCAGGTTTATTTGATAATGTATATCACCTTTAGCAGGTTTATTTGTTTCACTACAGTCTGAGCCACAAGTCTAGTTTCAGAGGCATCATCAAGGATGTTGATTAGCTTCTTGTGGATCTCATACCTGAAATGGGCCATCTATGACCTAATGATTCCCATGTTGCAAAACTGATGTTGTGTTTGCTGGAAGAAAATACAGTGAGATACTCTTCAACTACAAGTTAGATTTATGAGCTTAGCAGCTACCTACCTACAGTTATTTTCCTTGTTGAAGATGCACACCCCAAGAATAAAGCCAATCTCCAAAGATGGTGTGTTTCTCTTTGTTACCTTTCATGTTGCAAGTGACCAATAACCATTACCCGGTCTATTGCTGTCTTAAAGCCTTGTTGTTTTCTTTTCTCTGCTTCCATGTGCTTTCTGGCAGGGCACAAATCAGCATTGTAGACTGATTTTTTTCAGTCATAGGCTAAATTTTTTTAAAATGACCGAAAAAATCAAGTTAATTTGGTCATAATGTCTGAAAAGGTAGGTTAGTGAAAACTGTTATGGTGAGTTCTAATACAATTACAGTAATCTCCCGGTTAAGTTCGCAACTTGAATCTGAGCTGTTTTTGCGAACTTTTGTGGTAGGTGTGAACTTAGCAGCTGTGCTTTAAAATGTATTAGCAAACAGATGCTGATCATTAGGGCTAATGTTTGGAGACTGATTTATGCTTTCACTGAAGCTAGCTGTTCTTTTTAGCAAGGCATATAGTATTCACTTACATTATATTATGTTATTCACTTCACAAACAATGTTAGGCGAAGCCAAGCATTTCATTGAATCACAGAGATTGGAAATAGACCCTAAGTTGAGACAGCCAAACCATCCAACTGATCCAAGTTAACGAAACATCGTGCAACAGTACGGAGTGAGGCTGATGTGAGAAGTCTGTGCGAAGTGGGAAGTTATAAGTAAACATTCTGCTCTAAATGGCTTAAGACACACACAAAAAAAGTTGTGCGCTGTCTGCAGATTTACAGAGCTGGATGGTAACGCATTTATTTGGATTGATAATGCATCGTGCAAACTACCCCTTCACTCGCCATTTTGAAAACAAACGAAATTATTGAACATTTATATCAAATTGTGAACTTTAGCAACATAATGTTTTGTGCTTAACATTTTTATGGCAAGTTGTCACGTTTGACTTGCTGCAAATACCAATAAATTGCTGGAAAAGTTGAATCCAGATTTTTTCATAATTTTGTGCGAACTTAAATGGGTGCGAACTCTACTGGGATATTACTGTAGATGTTTTCTGTTGAGTAGGTTTCAAAGATCTGCTTTATTGTTGTTCAACAAAATTCTTCCCCTTTCTGCCTCTAGGGCTTCACCTAAAAAAGAAGATAAAATAGTAAGTACTTTTTTCACAACTGTGATTTAGATCTACTGTAAGACATAGACTGACAACTTTTTTATCATTAAAATTACTGAAGTAAAAAGAGTGAAGAAATAGTTTCCTAATAATTGGAATAAACGAACAAGCTGCAAACCATAACCTTTCAAAATAGTGAACGTCACAGCGAGTCGTTTTTTCCACCGACAAAACCACCCTTAAGTGGCCTTAAAGTTTACGTGTCCAGTGGTTTCTGCAATTTCGTTTCTTTGTGCATAGGAATTGGACCATTAACTTGGCAAATACGCTTGAACCAATCAAAAAAGCCTTTTCCACCTCATCTTTCCCTCATTTTTACATTTTACCCCACTACCACAAGCTTCTGCAGCACATATACTGGTAGCCTCGTTTTTCAACAATCCTTGCAGACTCTTAATTCCGAGTCTTTCAGCTGCTTCACACTGACTCAAGAAGGACAAAGTTTTATAGCAATCAAGCAACTCAAGTTCTTTTGCTGTTGTTCCATCCTGTCTTGATCTCTTCATTCTGCATTGTATGGGGAACAAGCAAGACGCTACAGCTGAAGTAAGAAGACTGGTGTAAACTGCAACGCTTTCACTGCAATGACTGATGCTAAAAAGTAGTCCATTATACATAGCCTATTTAATCATATTGTCTCATTGTACTGTAATAGGCCATTTATTTGTCCACAGTAAAAACAGTTTGCCTGCACGGGGAATCAGAAGTAGATAGATTAAGTAGATTTTTCATAATGGGAAATTGCTATATTTTTCGGACCATAAGACTCACTTAAAATCCTTTAATTTTCTCAAAAATTGGAAGTGCGCCTTATAATGCAGTGCGCCTAATTTATGAATCTGGTCGTGTTTTCTCATCCTGAACCAATTTTATGTGGTAAACGATGCTATGTATTTAATTGCTAGTTACGATTTTTTGTAAACAAACCATTGTGTTGCATAATAAACCAACAACAATTGCAATGAGCAGTGTCCGAGAGTAGCTAGCAGATACCACAGATCATAATACTCTGTAGGACTTCTGACTACATTGCCACTTGCACACCAAATCAAACACACGCACGCACAACTTTTATGTTATTCTATTCGTATCTAGCGGATTAGGAATGTGTGACAGATTAAACTCCATCGTATGTAGTAATAGATTAAACCCCCAGTGGCAACTCATGCATTCGGGCGACTCGACACTCTGGAGTGATTGTGAAAGAGTTGAATAGTCTGACTTACCTAAGTTTTGCTTCGTTTCATGCGCCTTATAATCCGGTGCACCTTATATATGAAAACAAAACAGCTAACAATCAATTTTTGATACTGTGCCTTGTATATAATCCGTGCGCCTTATGGTCCCGAAAATATGGTATCAAGCACATTGGGTTCCTAGTGACTTAGATGCAATAAGTGGTTGGTTGTAACTACTGAGGATGCATTAAACGGTACATGCCAGGCTTGGCCAAACTGTGGATCGCGAGCCACATGGGGCTCTTCGACCCTTTGTATGCGGCTCTTTGAGCTTTCCAAAAAGTTATTTGTATATTTGTTTTTTTTGTTTATGTTGCAAAATGTTGAAATGTTGTAAAACGGTACTGTGGTAGCTAGTGTGCCGTTCAGTATTACTTTGGCAAGTTGTTCCAAAAATAATTATGATGGCGCAGAAGTGTAGATTGCAAATAAATTCGTGTCTTTAGATTTTTATGTTGCGGCTCTTTGTAACTTGGGTTTTACGATATGTGGCTCATACATAGAGCAGGTTTGGCCTACCCTGGTATGTATCTTTAATTGTCCCACTTTTTCAGCAAATGTATCATTCTTCTCATAGCTTTTTACCAAACAAACAACCATATGTGGTTTTTGTTTCAGGATTAAAGGGCTATTGCTTTTGGCTTCATATGTCATCACTCTTTGAATTTATTAGCCACAGATAGCTTGTGAACTAGGCCTGTCCAGTGCTCTTGCAAGATCACTGAATATCTGTGTTGCAGTCAATTTGAGTGGGAAGCCAACAACGAAGAGAAATTATGGAGTAGTAATTGCTTCAAATGTCTGCCTAAAGTTATAGCACTATTTCAGCTTCCATGGTCACTCATTTCTAACACACAGTTCTCAGCAGTACCATTAGATTTTACACACAGTGTACTTGTCTAAGACAATAATACATTTGTATTGCTATTGCAAGGCTCATTAAGCAAACTAGGTTGTTACAAACTGGATTTAAACTGTCTAATTTGAAACAGGCAAAACAGCTTTTAGTGTGATGTAGTGCTCATTAAAGAGTATCTATGTTTTTTTCAGTTGTAATTTTTTTTCATGAAAAGTGTGCATGGTCTATAATTACAAACATGTCTTATACTGAAATGTTTGATATGATCCTGTAATGTTATACCATTCACAGTTCTAAAATTAGGAACTGTTATGTGAATTCTGCAAATTTTCGTAATAGCACTGATTCCACTTCAAATTTTGTAGGTGGTACTAACGTAAACAACAGTGTTGAAGTTCGCACCACTCACTTCCATGTCAACAAAACAATAGAATTTTGCCAAAATAAATACACCAATTGCTTCTATAAACAGTACTGTATAATTGTTACAAGCTCTTACATTTGTGTTCATAAAAATAAACCATCGTTTTGAGAAATGCCTGTGCAAATGTTGATTTAACAGATTCCAGTGTGTTACTAGTGAAAAATCACCATGTGTGTGCTTTAAAAGTGTTGCTTGTGGTTTACACTACTTGCAAGATACATGCTACTTTCAGCTGATTTTCGTGGGTTTGTTGGCAATCTTTATTTTGCTTATCAGATTCAAGTAATAGCAGTTCTTGAATATATTGAAAGAGTGAAATACCTTTGTAAAAATAATATCTTAAGTGTAGTTCTCTAGTCCTGTGGGATTTTGCAACATTTATTTTTCTTCACACCTGTTATAATGGAAGCTGCATTGCATGATCCTAAGAGTGAAACCACCAAGGCAAGCAGTCTAAGCTGCCCTGCATGCAGGCAGCCATCATCATCATCATCATCAAACAATGCATCTGCTATAGACATAGACGTTGAAGACAACAGTGTTGTTGTGACTGCTAGTTTGAATTCTAACATCATTAATGGCATGAACAAGCCTTCAACAAAATGGATTCGTCTGAATGTTGGAGGCCAATATTTTGTTACTACAACAACAACCCTCAGCAAGTATACCAAGTCATTTTTGTATCGACTATGTCAAGAACATCCAGAACTTAACTCTGATAAGGTAATGCTGTCTTTCTGTTGTTGCTTGCACAGTGCTATTGGTTCTTAACCAATATAAGCCAGAATGCTTATGTCTGCAAGTGAAGCTTCTGGGTTTTAAATAGACCTCGACTGATGTATTGGCATGCTGATATATATCGGCTGATATGATGATGTTGCAGATGTATTGTATCGGCAAAATTCTGCTGATAAATATAGGCAATATTTGTTAATAATGGTGTTAGGCTGTTGCTCTGCATGGAGTGTTCGGAAACCCAAGTTGCTAGTTTGTCTCTGACCCTGTTTGATTAACGCAAATGCTCTGTCATGCTCCAAGTGCACGGAGCCTTCATGCATATCAGACCACTGTGCAATAATCTCGACAAAACGCTCTATCACATAACATTTGCTTGTAGGTTTTGGCGCAGTAAGCAGGTGATTGTCTCTGAACAAACTAGGTTATGTGCTTTGTGTTGGTTGGCTGTTTTACCAAGATCTTTCCAGGCTAGACAGTCTTGCGTTCACCGTGCATCAAAAAAGTGCATATGTGACAGCAAGCAGGAACCAGGTTTGCAAAGAATTCGATACTGTATGGTTCTTCATCGCAGTAAAGTAATGGTTTTAATGCGTTGCACATTGTTTTTTACTTATGATATCTGAGCATAGGCACAGACGTCTACACAGGGAGTAGGCCCACTTATACGCAACACAAGTTTTCCTGTCCCTGTTTGTGCATTTTTTTATTTAGAGTTAGACTATTGTGAGTCCTAGAAATTGCTATGGACTGCAGTAGACACGACAGATGAAACCATCCTATTAGAGTACATTTGACCTTTTAGTCAAACACTGCTGGTTGAAATGGTCATGTGACAAGTGCAATACGTAAAGAGACAAGGGTTTAAGTTTAGCCTACAGTTCACACAATGCAAGTAAGAAGCTGCTAACAACTTGGCAGCACTGAAAGCATGACGTTACTTATCTATCAGACTTAGCCATTTACAGACATCCTAGTCAACTGGGACAGTCATGCTGTCCAAGCTTGTCACGTCACCTGTTCATCCAATCATGTTCAGCTGGTGGCAAAATAGCTCCAGGAGGGCATATTTTGCCTCATGAAATAATTGTAACATGTGTGATTATTTTTTTTGTTTATGTGGCCTGAAGAAAAAAATGCATTGTAATGCTTTTCAGCTTTAGTTTGAAAATGTTTGGGTGCAAGCAAAATAGCTCCAGGAGTGTTTATTTTGTCTCATGAGGCAAACTAGATACTGCTTGAGGCATACAAAAAATATCAGCATCGGTTATCGGCAATGAAAAAAGAAAAACACCGGTATTGGCCCAAAAAACCTTAACGGTTGAGCTCTAGTTTTTAATGATAACCATTTTTCCCCTTTATTTCATTCTGAACAAGTGTGGATGATGGATTTGATGTTTTTCAAATTATGCCAATTTTGTAAATTTGCAATAACAATTGAATTATAAACATTTCTCAGAAAATTCTTCATGATGCATGTTCTTGAATTTTCAGACTTAGGTACGATATATTCATACTTTGAAAACAGCCTAAATCTAGCAGTTTTTGGTTGCCTTACCAACGGGTCATTCTTTGCCAAATAGCACAAAAAATGTTACCATTAGCCACAGATATTGATGAAAATCTTTCAGCAAATAAAGCAGATCATTCTGAGCAAAATGACATCAATTTGAACAAAATCGGGTCAGCGGTTCCGAAGATATAACATTTTTTGAAACCTTGACATTTGTCTTCAAAGTTTAATAAAATCTTCATTTTTTTAGTTAGGAAACTCAAATTTGGTTGATAGGTGGTCAAGGTTCAATTATTTGTAATTTCCAACTCATACTCACTTTGGTCATGGTTGAGTGATTTTAGAGGTCTAACTGTGAACATACCTTTTTAAAATCACTCAGTGACCTAACTTTGGGGCTTGATTCCGAAAAAGGTTATCTCTCAATTTTTTCAAGTAAGGTATCATTTGAAAGCTCTTTCCAATGATGATGAAACATGTTTGTGGTTTTGGTTATAGTATTGAAGAGAATGTATGTGGTACTTGAAAAACAGGTATTTTAAAGAAATACATGTTGTTTTTCAAGTACCACATGTGGATACATGCAAAAACTATAAAGGTGTGCTTCTAAAAGTTGTTATTTGTATTGGTTTTATTTCAACATAGATGTTAGGTTATGAGCATTTTGCTGATTTGCACCGTTATGGCAAAATAGTGAAGCTGCTTCATGGTTATTGTTCTTCTCTCAACAGTCAAATCCTTCACCATTCTAAAAACATGAAATAAATAAAGCGAACATGCCACACTCACCCATTCCAATTTTATGTATTTATTTGGAAAGCTCACTAGTGCTTACGGCACCAGAGTTATGCCCACGCAAAGCCACATGTGAACAGGCTGTTTTTGCACGAACCACTTAAATTAACCTGGCACTGAAAGTGTTAAGGGTAATGAAATCTTCATAATCTCTTGGTTTTGTAGTGCATAAAATTAAATACGAAGAGTTCAACGTACCTTTATTACAGCATGCTTTCATTCAAAAACAGTAGGTTACAATGATCACTTCAGTTCAAGCAGTTTTGAGTAGGTCGTCAGTATTCTTTTCCAGACTAGCAGAGGTTGGTGAATTTTTTGAACACCATGCTCTCGCCACAAAATTAAACAAGCCTTTCCTCTGCCTGCATCGGAGTATTGCCTGTTCTGGACGATAAAAACAATACTGGGAAGAGAATATCTGTCTTTCACAGTGGGCCAATCCCACAACAAGTGACTTGCATTTGTTGTACTCTCAATTTTGTGCAAGAAGATTTTTTGAGGAGGTGGCTGCAAGTCTGCCATGCATAGCACGGTTTGAATAAAACGCTGAGTTTGTCACTTTAATGGCACCATCGTGGTAGTGTAGCGGATGCATTTACGTCTGCTGTGTGAATAGTTTTCGGCTTGACTCTCATCTTGGTGCTTTTCGTTTTGGTAATAATGTTTGCACTTTTCATGTGACCACTTTTTTACTTTTTTCAAGTTTTCAAACTCTGTGTTCACATTTATGGTTTAGGNTTCAATGGTAAGTTTAGGTTTCTAAGGTCTATGGTTTAGGTTTAGTATGTTTCTACCAAGCCTAGTGCACTCCACTGCACACTCATTGTGCGCTACTATCGCGTTACAAGTGGCGGTTGAATAATTTTTCAAATATGAAGGCCCGGTGGCAGACCTGTAGCCACTGCCAATTTAAGTTGTTCCCAATAGCAGACTTAAGGCTTGGTCCAAAAACAGTATAACTTTTCCAATATTTGCTCCTCACTGATTTTTATGTCTTCTATTCCCCGTATTTCCCAGATAGCAACTTTGTGTTACCAAGTCGAAAGATATTGTCAAAGATTTCATTTAGATTTTTTCATTCATTTATTTACGCACCTGCTTTCCTCTCAAGAATGTCATGGGGTGGTAGCCCTAGGAGGACTTGAAATACCTCATGGTTTTCGGCAATGGTTCTGCAGCAAAATGAGTATATTTGAGATCAGTTGCTTTTTTGCTGAGACATTTCGGTCATCAGTCTAAAATACCTTAAAACTTTCTGTAATTTTAGGAAATTTTTGTGTGATTGAAAAACGCATTATGACCGAGTTGACTAAAAAAAACAGAAAAACGAGTTATTTGTTAAAGCTCCATTTTATTTTGAGGAAAATGCAAATATATTCACAAGGATTTCAAAATTTGTTTGCAGGATGAAACTGGAGCGTATTTGATTGACCGGGACCCTACATACTTTGGACCAATTTTGAACTATCTTCGACATGGAAAACTGGTAATCAACAAAGATTTAGCAGAAGAAGGTAGTGTTTCCACATTTTGCTAAACTAGTTTTGAGAAAAAATAAAACATTACAGTGATTTTTCCACCCCAGTGAAGGGGTAACAAACAGTGCTGGAGTTTCATGACTTGCCTCCATTTTAAAAGGAGTCATGAGATTTGTAGTGAGACATGGTCTCAAATTGTGCAGGTCTCAGTCATTTTAGACCTCCAGTATTTTAGAACTGAGATTTTGCTCAAAAGATCATGTTGACGCATGGCTTGTAAAACTGATATATTATTTAATACATTAATGCAATACTCTGTTAGTGTCCCATCTTCAAGAATTAGGTAAATCACACAAAGATTTGTAGTAGTGAAAATGAAAGCAGATACCAATTTTCAGAAAAAATAGGGTTCAGATTTCATTTTGATCTCATACTCCTGACCAGGTTTTAACTTTCTTTCCATTAATGCAGGGTCTCCAAACTATGGCCCGTGGGCCAAATCCGGCCCGAGAAGGCATTTTGTCAATAATGAAATCATAATGTACTTACGAAAAATTGTTGATTTGGTAGAACTGTAACATATCCCGAAACAATCACATTACGTAAAATGTCCATGCCCTCGGAATGTTGTGTAATAGCTTATGTGGCCCTTGGATGGAAAAGTTTAGAGACCCCTGCATTAACTCTTTGGGAGCTGGGGTACGATGTATTCGTACTTTGAAATCGGCCTAAAACCAGCAGTTGTCAGTTGCCTTACCAATGCCCTAGCTCAGGGGTCGGGAACCTTTTTGGCTAAGGTAGCCATAAAACGTACATATTTGTAATTGTATTTCCGTAAGATCCATAAATAAATTTCAACACTTGATACAACTAACTTGCTAATGTGTGCATTTTTAAGCAAAATCAAAAATTTTGAAAAATGGTAAATGTTTGAATTTTCTCTTTAATGACATGTTTCTTACTGTTAATGCGACTTCTGGTGTTGCATAGTGTTGCTGATGGCTTTGTAATCTGGTAGATACTTGGTGAGGTTAAGCTTCATACAGTTGTTGAGGCTTCCATCCGTTAACACTTTGAGAACCGACGTACGATATATTCGTACTTCGATTTCGGCCTAAAAACAGCAGTTTTTGGTTGCCTTACCAACGCCATAGCTCCTCCGCCAATTGCGCTAAAGAGCTGTTCAAGGGCTCAAACGGATTGGACAGTCTAGTAGATTGCACTCGAAAAAAATTTTTTGGTTGGGGGTGTGTATTTTTTGTGGCTGACGTCATAAGTGAAGTAGTTTTTGGGCCATTTTGGCTCATGTTGCCTGGCCTAGGGCCCAACCGCTAGGCCAAAGTATTTCGCTCAAGTTTTCATTGGAAACCAGGCTCGAGTCCGAGTCTTTTGAGCCTTTGATATTTGTTTGGGTTACAGACCTGGTCGAAGCGTCAAAAAACGCGGCAAGTCTTCTGGTCTGCACTCGAAAAAATTTTTTTTCGTGGGGGGCAGGTTTTTTATGAGTGACGTCATAAGTGGAGGACTTTTACCCACCTTGGCCCACTTTGCCTGGCCCTAGGTGCCAACCGTTAGGTGGTAGTTTTTCGCTAAAGTTTTTACTGGAAGCTAGGCTACAATCCGAGTCTTTTGATACTTTGGATGACCTGCTGTTGTTTGGGTTCAAATGTTATGGTGGAAGTTATTGAAAGTATTTGACTAATTAGCTAATTAGACAATTAATTAATTTGTTAATTTTAGATCATAACTTTTGAACCAGAAACGCTAGAAAGTTGATCAAAGGCTCAAAAGACTCGGACCTGAGCCTAGTTTCCAATGAAAACTTCATCGAAACACTTTGGCCTAGCGGTTGGGCCTTAGGCCAGGCAACATGTGCCAAAATGTCCCCAAAACTACTTACCTTATGATGTCAGTCATAAAAAATCTGCACCTCCCAACCAAAAACTTTTTTTCGAGTGCAATCTACTAGACTGGCCGATCCGTTTAAGCCCTTAAACAGCTCTCTAGTGCAATTGGCGGAGGAGCTATGGCGTTGGTAAGGCAACTGAAAACTGCTGTTTTTTAGGCTGAAATCGAAGTACAAATATATCGTATGTCAGCTCTCAAAGTTTTAAGAAGTATGTTGTGGAAACGCATTGTGAAATACTTCGTCTCCAATTTTGTGTGTATGTATTAAGTTGTTTTAAATTTAATTGGTACTGTTTTCATTTATATGGAGAAAGCAAATTTAGTTTTTGTGTTGTGATGGTTTTTGGGGTAATGGTCTCAGTTTTAAAATATTTGCATACTTATCCTGAGAATGTTTTCTGTTAGGGTTTGGTTATTATTATCAAAAAAAGATTGCCAAATGTCAGTTTATGTTTTCCTTTGCACACAAATCAGTTATTCAAATATTATCCCCATGTGGCTATGCTGCATGGTGATTTAATATGGCAAATCGCAAGTTAAACTTCACCAATGATGAATTCTAAGCTCAAGTATTTTTTTTGTTGAGACATTTCGGTTGTTTGTACTGTAATAGTATTAAAAATCATCGTACCAGTATTCACTATGCTACCTTTTCAGACATTTTGACAAAATTGAATTGAATTTTTTCAGTTATTTACAAAAAATTGGTCTATGACTGAAAAATGACCCAGCATGTGAACACTGCTTTGATCAGACCAATGCACTTAACTTTTATCAGAGTATGTTTCTGCAGAAAACAAGTACGAAAATTGTTTTTAGAAAGTTTTTGCTGGCTGCATGAGGCCTGTGGGTCACAATTGAAGAACCACGGAATTAGACCAAGTCCTGAACAGTTTTACAGTTTCAGGTCAAACTGATTTAATCAATAAATCACAATTATGGTACACGAAAAGCGGAAATGCTAAATAGCCTCATAATGAAAATCACGGCCAATGCAAACAATATCAACGACATATTGCAAACATTTCGATAACTCCTGTTATCACCATCAGTGCATTGCAAATTGAAGTGTAGTGATCTTGCTGCAAGTTCTTATGGTCAGTCAGGAGAAAAGCACTGTGAAAAATGAAAAACATGAAGGGCTGTTTCAGTAGTGATCTAGTGGGGCAAAGCATGCATAGTCACATTATTCAGCTGGATATGTGCCAATGGTGATGGCGCGTGATGTCATTGGTGACGTATGAAGCTCTGTTACAAGTTTAAAATGTATAGATGCATCGGTGGGATGGTTGCATTCAGCTTTGGTTTGTGTTCTTGAAGCAGTACGAATTCAAAAATCTGCAGCTGCCAATTGTTGTCACTGCCAATGACCTTGGGGTTGTGGAAGTCAACCTGATAATCTGGGTTGGCTTGCAAGTGTCTGCACACTGAAGAGCTTGGTGATGTTCGATGCTCTTCTATACGATTTATTAAATTGCATTGCATTTGCCTGATGTAGGAGGCACCGCATGAGCACGTAAACCTGTAAACAACAGTATAACGGCCACAATAATCGAAAACATTGTTGTGGCTGTTTTATTTGCAATAAGAATCTACAGTAACTCTGTGTATTGTTTACCAAATAACATTATAATGGTTGAGTAAAGCTTGCCAGTCCTTAACCGAGAACCAGCTCTGAAGCTTTTAAGTATTTTGAAAACAATGCAGTTTCACATTTACTACAGCCTTGTGTCTTATAATACTGCTGAGTTCCTGCTGTATGTTGTTAGATACAGAACTTAAATACGGTAGTTGTAATGAAAAATCACAAATAATTTTATAAAATGTTTTCCGAGCTCATGCGCACATATTTTGTCAGCATTCAATGGGATGAGTGACACATATTGCTGTGATTAGAAGAACATGTTGCTTATATGCAACCAACAGTTTTAATTACACTGTTACTCACTGCTTGCAGATGATGTGATATGGTTTTAGTGTTTTAAACTTGGCACAGCTAATGCTTTACACAATATGTTGCAAGCACCAGTTTTGCTTCAAGTTTAAATATTGATTGATTTCATGTCTAGTGGCTGGTTGCACATGGTGCGATCTGCTTTTATTGGCAGTGCCCATCTCCAGGTAATTGTGTGGTTGTGGTATGACATCTAAAGTGATATGTAGATTATGTCAGCAATGCCCCATTTCAAGGTCTTGCTTTGTACAATTGCTTGCTCTGTATGGTTACGTTACCATTACTGCATGTGCAATACTTTGAATACTTTTTTGCTTTTTGGGATGTTTTCCTGTTTCATGTGGTGTTTGGAGTTTTCAAAGGCTTGAGTTTTTTTGATTTTTTCAAGAGTAGACCAAACCACTAGATCTAATCTTAGCATTTCTAATGTTCTTTGTCAGTACTTTTTACCATTTTTTATGTTCATATTAGCATAAAATATATGCTACGCTATGTTTTCCTGATTAATATAACTCTTTTTCACCATTACCGGCAGGTTAGTGCGGGCCCAGACACCTGGTTACATTAAATACCCTGGGAGAGAAGGAAACACGATACTCTTTTTTTTTCAGTCATAGACGGAAATTTTTTTGAAATGACTGAAAAAATAAGTCATTTCGGTCAGAAAATGTGAAAATGTAGGCGAATGAACACTATTATGGCGAGTTTTAATAGAACTGTGAGAAAAATGACTGAAATGTGTCAGCAAAATATGACCGAAATGTCCAGCAAAAAATGACCCAAATATCTCAGCAAAGAAAAACTAGACACGATATTAATGTGATAAAAACAAGTTTATTTGCCATCAATGGTGATGCTATTCTGTGAGTGATCCAGGTTTGAAAAAAATGCAATACAGTATCATGATTTAATCTTGTTTTAACTTGGAAAGCTGTTTGTTATTGTGCTTACACAGGATCTTGTATGCTTATAGTTTGTAGTTACTTGCTTGTTTGTTTTATCTTGTGCATCTTTGTGAGTTTCCTGAATAAACTGAACTGGATGATATGTTAATTGCTAGAACCACATTTCCTCTTGTTTTGCCTGATTGTTTTTGCTGCTTTACAAATCTTCAACTTCTAGGTTGTTGCAAGATTAGCAGACACTTGTGGTCGTGAGCATTGCTAAGGTTTGCTATTCACCTATTCTTCTGGATGCGCTGTTGATTCTCATAATGTTTGTTTACTGGACAGTTGCAATTAGTTTTTACCCCAGTCCAAGTTTGAATGTAAAAAAACGAGAAACGATTTACTTTTTGAGGTGTTTTCATTCTCTAAGGCTGTCAATTGATATATGAAACCAGGTAAATTGATGGACATCGCAATCATATATTTATAAATTTAGCAGGAAGCTTTCCGTTTTTTTAAACATTTGTAGAATTCCATGATCATTGCGACAACTATTCCTTTGTGATAAAATGTCGTAGTAATTACTTTTGTCAAATTTAACCAAGCGCTTAAGAACGGTTGCTGCACGTTTTTTAACCTAAAAAGTACATTTTTAAGGTGTCTTGGAGGAGGCAGAGTTTTACAACATTGCTGACCTCATTCGATTAGTAAAGGAGCGCATCCGAGAACGTGACAGAAATGTTACGCAGGTGAGTAATTAGGTTATGGTTTTTACAATGCGTTACGATTATGGTGATGTTTGGCATGAACGCCATGTAAATCCCTAGCGGACATGATTTAAAATCGTGTCAAAAATCAGCTCATTAACTACAGATCTCCTCGTGGTTGAAAATGTAGTTTATTTGTGCCAGGCTAGTTTGGAGCACTTCATAAAAGAAGTGTTTGGACTTTTGAAAAAATTGTCTCCACTCAGAAGTGTGACATGGTGGTAACACGTTTGGGGAGTGTGTCCCATTTTAGTATAGATTTTAAAATGCAGTCAGCTCAGTGGGCATATCAGTGCTAGTAATTCATGATTTCCAAATGCCTACAAGATCGTAGAAATCGTTTTATAAAAGTGGTAGCGGTCGTTTTCTTAAAGGGGAATTGGTTTTGGACCAAGATATTCAAAAACAGATAAGAGCTTTTTCAAAGCCGAAATTAGGGATCTTGGAGCTTTGACACAGTTCTTTTAGAAAAGGCGTGGAGTCTGCCCAAACGGTTTTTGCGTTGCTATTTCTGCAACAGACAGAATTACCGCTGACATTTTGTGTTCAGTAATTTTATCAAAAGTACGTGAAAAGCCGTTCCGGAGACTTGCATATATATACAGGGGTCACAATCGATAGTTTTGCAACTAAGCGTTCGCTAACGACAAGACCTACAGCGGTTGTTGTTCGTTTTATGCAGACTGCCGTAACTGGCAGTGTTGAAAGTTAAAAGCGCTAGTCAATGCGCATGCATCAACTAAACAGTCACTTGTCGTTTTTTTTTCTTCGACAAGTCTCATATTTCGGCACGCCTAATTTCGCGCACCATTATTTGTGTGAGGGCGTTTGTTTGCGAATTTGGTGTCGCAACAAGGTACTGTAATTATAGCTAATCTTTCGCAAGAAAGGCCCGGAAACATTGGTACAGGTGCGATGCATCCTGCATTACCGTACAACAACACCTTGCGTATCGCATCGCAAATAGACTGCTCACGTGGTTGTGTTGTCACATAACAACCACTGACATTCGTTTGAGTGTCAACCCACGCCATCTTTGACGCGAGTCATGCAACAAGCATTTCCAGCAAATAAGCTGCCTGTCGAAGCTGAGTAACGAAACATTGTTTTCGTCCTAGTACAGAACGCGTAACATTTTTTTTGCGCGCGATGCTTTTGTTATTTTGTGTGTCATTGCAGTAAATGCACCTGTGTCGTTGTGGTCTGCAAGCTTCCGATGTTAATTTTCAGCCTCAGGGGAAGCACGTGTACAGAGTCATGCAGTGCCTGGAAGACGAGCTGACCCACACCGTCTCCTCCATGTCCGACGGCTGGAAGTTCGAACAGGTGCGCACTTGGACGAATTCCGCCGTGCATCACGATGCAGTGGCTCGATACGTCTGCATTGTGAAATCTCGTGTGTCGGTGAATTTCACGTGAAACGTTTTTTTGCACAAGTATTCTGCGTGCCTACCAAAACCGTATCTGAGCGTGCAGTAGTTAGCATTTTACACATTTCAAAAAGATTTATTAAACCTGCCCTGCCCTGTGCAATGCATTTGCTTTTCATCGGAAACGGATTTTTGGAAATTTTAAAGGATTTTTGATTTATGAGACAACTCAGCATGCCCCTTTGAAAGCTTCTCCAGCATGATTGTATTTATCTGCTATTTGCACCGTGCGGAAATTACCTGTTGCCTGAGGTTTCTCGGGCTGTACTGCTTTCAGAAAAATTTGCATCTGGCCACTTTGTTCACCTACTACACTGCAGGGAGGGAATCATGCCTTAATTTTCTGCGTAATTCGTGGGGTCTACACTATAGTCGGCTGATGCTCAATAGCTTTTTGTTTCATACGCAATGGGGGACACCACAACAAGAACGCCAGCTCGCAGCTTTTAGAAGTAGCTTTAAAGTATCGCTCGTCAGTGCATTAAAAGCGCCAAGACTTTCTCAACGACTGATAACACGAGTGTTGTAACGATTGGCACCTGACAGTGGTTGTTTCCAGGTCCACAGGTTGGCCGTATTTTCTTATGACGGAAATTAATTACCCGATTTGTATTGAACATAGACCAAAAAATGCTTAACGAAGTTTGCATACACAGCTGGCATGACCTCACTTCACAACTGTCATATATGAAATCATGACCAAAACGATAGTGTTATCACATTTTTGTAAAGCTGTGGACGTTTTGTTTAATTATACAATATTGGTTAAATCATAAGATTGTGTGGGTTCCAACAGAAATATTTTGTTGAAAAAATTTTTGCAATACCACTGACGTTAAGTACTTTTCTGCCCAAATGTTCAACTTGGTTTTTCCACTTACTATCAGATCGATGAAAACACTGAGATATTTGTCGTTATTTACTTGATTAACTTATTGCTTACCAACTGGGATGTGAAATGAAGGCAATTTAGGTCGTTTTGAGAAATGCAGTTGCATTGGTGTTTGGAGGATAAGTGACAATTTATTAATTTGCAGCCAAGTTCCAGATTCCTTAGTTGTACAGTACATTTACCAAACTTCACAAATCATTCAGACATAGATGAAACAGAAGCAAAGCTGTGTCATTAGTGAAGAGGTGTGGTTTACTTTACAGCTGGAGGCGGAGGGCAAGTCATGGCTGTTAATTAAAAACAGTACAGGATCTAGGGTGCATCCTTGAGGAACTCCTTGACTAATACTGGTTGTGGAAGATATACTGTGGTTGGCACATACATACTGTTACGTGTTTGGTAAATAACATGCAAAAAGTCATTAGTGACACCCCATATGCGCCACAGTGGTGAAGCTTACCAAGCAAGACCTGGTGATTAGCAGTCTCAAAGGCTTTTTTCAAGTCAAAGATAATGACACAAGTATAGAGGGTTAAAAGATGATCGTATAGTTTTATGAGTGCCAAGACGTTGAGTAGGCGCTGCGAAACCATGCTGTTATTGGAAAAAGTACTTCGGTTTTCAATAAAAAGCCGTTCGTTTTGTGGTAAACGAGTTATTCAAAGATCTGGAAAATTGGGTCAATAACGAAACAGGTCTACAATGTAAAGGGTTGGATTTAGACATACTGATGTGTATTGAAAACCCACCACTTCATTGAGGAAGACCAAATTTATTGGAGAGTGGCGGCCCAAGAAATATAAATTTCGCGTAAAATCTTGTTGCAAAGGCGTGAGTATCGAGTGACAACAGCCTAATTAAGCTTCATGTTGCAACATGCAACAACTTTTTGCGTTTGCCTCTTAATTGTAACTGTTTCCTGGTTCCACACGAGGAAGGAGGCATGTTAGCCCTTCTTGTCTTCGTGTGTGTGGTTGCCCATGCGATTTAACTTTTTCTTTGTGGTAAATTCATGTCGGTTGTAACCCAGAAAGAATTACCAATGAAAACGTGAATAAAGGCTGTCGATTTTTTTCATTCGAAGAGAGACGTTCGTTGCTATGATTTCGATTTTTTAATCTGACATATTTTAATGCTAGACTCATGTCACTAAATGATTCATTGTTGCCTGATAAGGAGGGCGTTTGCTCAATTAAATTTCATATTTTCTGAACTGCTTGAAAGATTGCTTTAAACATGAGTCAACTCCAGCTGTGGCTCTGTAGCATTCAAAGTTGGGAAGTGGTTAATCTTGCACTTTTGCATTTCAGCTGATTAATGTCGGATCGTCCTACGGCTTCGGGAGCGTTGATCAAGCCGAGTTTTTATGCATCGTATCCAAAGAACTTTCCAACAATTACAATGGAGTTAACACGGAGCAAACTAACAAAGCCAAGGTTTGTGCTGTACCACTCGGCTGCCTAGTTCGTATGCGTGAGCAGTGCCTTTTTAAGGTGATCTGAGAGACCGAAACGGCCTCAAATTTTTCCAACGGTCTCTGCAAATGCAGAAGAAACTCGCTTTAATATCCCTGTCAAAATACATAAACTAGTGCTCTCTCTAAGAAAAATTTTCACTGAGCAAATGTTTCTTTAAGTGCGCATGCAATTGCGCAACCGTGCATACACACAGCCAGTGAAGCGTTTCAAGCTTAAGGGCTATGCGATATATGCACGATGGTAAATTTGGAATGTTGCAAGTGCGCGAGAATGCAATTTCACTGCGCAAATGGTCTGGTGGTACTGCGCGGTTGCGCACCTCAGAGGGAAGGGAGCATTGAGGCCTTGCTTTACGTCCATCTTGGTATTCAGATAAAATGGTTGTGGTCTCTCAATATCTTTGCGGTCAGCAAGGTCAAACCTTAAAAAACCTGTGCGCGAGCAAGACTTGCGCAGGTGTGATAGAATCGAAATTTCGACTATCGAGTATTGTTCTTTGGCGTGGTCCAGCGTTGCCTTTATCAAGCTGGCCTTTAGTCACTGTATGTGGCTACCATGCTGATTTTTCCAGGTGGCGCCTGTTTCGCGGTTGCCAGGGTTGGCAACACAGTACTGTGCTGGCCGTACAACACTTAATGTGTTTTGCAGTGAAGAACTTCACGTGGGAAATTTTATTGGGAAAAACCTTGTAGAACAGAATTATTTTCCTTGTGAAAGATGTGCATGCTTTATAAAAAAACTTTTCTACTTTCAATAACTTTAAACAGTTTATCGTTATATTTCCTATCGTCTGCTGAACAAGTCGCTTTCTGTTAAGGCGTTGGTGTGATACAGTGTAGCCTGCTTCTTGATTTGCTGTTTCTGTTCAAATNTAATTTTGCTAAATGTTGCTGTGTATTTTCCACGAAGCTGAAGGGTCATTCTTCTGCGGCGTGAGCCTGCGCAAGAGAAAATAAAATAACCCTGCCGGAAAACCAACTGACTTTGCTCATCACTTCCTTATCTTCTGTCAGACAAGTTAATTATTCAATCCTGCGTTTTATCAAGAGATGTTCGAAAATAACTAATTGATGCACGTGCTGCTTTGTTCATAGGATGTACAACCCGTTTTAGGGTCAATGAAAGCTTGAATCTATCCTAAACAAGAAACAGCAAAATCAGTTTTTTTGTTTTTGTTTAACTCTGGCATATTTGGCGCATGGTTCAGTTACACGTGGCGTATTCGAGAAACCGAAACCGTGTTAACATTTCATGTCTTTCCCACAGATCATGCAAGAGCAGGGTTCGCGATTCATCCCATCCGTCCGAAGATAAGGCTGTTTTAGATGTCCATGCCCTCTCGAACCCATCTGTAATTCTGCTGGACCGACGAGCGACCGTTTACGGCGCTTCAGCGAGAGAGAAGTTAGGTAGTGGAAAATGGTTTTTGCCGGTCTGGTTTGTGGCTATCCTGTTGACTGCTTTAGTGTATTAATCGTGACAGAGACCACGCCTCTCATGGCTGGTTCAAGCTTTCTTTCGTCTTGCAAAAGCACTTTAGCTTTTCCAGGCGACGTTCCTTCGTGATGAAAAGCCGGAAAATCGATTTTTGTACCCTTGGGCTTTTCTTTTTCCATAGCGCTTTACGTCGTTGCAACGTTTCCGATTTTGCGTTCGTGTTTTTGTTGATTGCTTCACACCACGCAATCGACTAAATCGACACCTTACTTGATGTGCAACATACGCAAGATTGAGATTGCGTACAACAACGAGATGGCAAGTTCGAAACGATTGCTGCAGCATGAGCCCGTAACTGTTTTCACGATGCTTTAAGTAACGTTCGATGATAATAATTCGTCGGTGTGTTTGTAATCAGGTTGTTGTTTAGTTACACCCTTGTGCGCACGTTGTTCATATGAAGTGCTGTGCCACGCGAGCTGAAACTCACTTCTAAAAACAGTACATTAACCAGGTCAAAAAGCGAGCGTAGCTCTGCAGTGTATGCAACTTGAGAATAAGTCGTTGGTGGGTCGTGGCCCACGGGGTCAAAAATGGCCACAGGAACCTGTTTTCGGTGTCTTATCATTGTGCTTCTCATCTTGCGAGAGCTCGTAACGACATTCACGCTCAGATTAACGTGATTCGGCATAACTTCAAAGCGATTTAACCTCTGCAACAAACTGCTCGTTGGGGTGTCGAAATTGTGTTTGTGCTTGACTTGAATATCTTTTTTATCACAGGGTCACAGGGTATTGTTTTGTTTCAAAAAATCCTTCACCCATATACGAGACGAATATGTAGTACCCGCGTTGGGCTTTTCGTTGAAGCTAAGCTTGGTGCTCTTGGGTCATTGCGTAACTTCTCGGAATTGCTTCGATTTAGCACCGAAGCAGGGATACAGGCAGATTACGTTTTTTTGTGGAAATTCGATTTAAGAAAAGCCCAGCTTGGCGAAAAGTAGATGCGTTCAAGTCGTATAATAATTAATAATAATTAATCAGTCGTGTGTGCGGATAAATGTGACTCATCGTTGCCTTAATCGAAGTGCACGCTTTTTTGTCCATGCACTGCACTATCGACAAGGTTTGAAGTAATTACCTTTATGTATTGCTGTTTGGTGGTTAATGTAAATTTGCGTTGTTGTGTTTTTGATTCTGAAAAGTCGCGTACTCCTGGCAGCGACCAATCCGTAAATGTATTGTATACGTAATATATCAAATTAACAACGTTTCATTCGCTGCAAAAGCTGAAATTACAGCGCTTACGTGCAAAAAAGATCACCAGTCGTCAACGTCACGACTGTTAGCGCTTTGCGCACTGCGAGCAGACAAAACACAGTTTTTTTTCTGGGCTGCCAGTAAATTATAAACGGTGGAAAAAAGTTCCCGCAAGTCTCCGACTTATAAATCTTGGTCTAACTCTAAACAAGTGTAGCACACTTGCGTTGACACATGAACGGCGGCTTGCCTTTAATTTGGTTTCGTTATTTTTGCAAATATCATGCCCAAGCATCCTGTATCTGCGCGATGAAGACGTTTCGAACTATCGCAACAAGTCGCGGCAACGTGCGTTGTTACTTGGTTGAAATAATGGCGCTTCGCGTGTTTACTGAGCTTGGAATGCAACCGGCAAACTTTAAAATAGCTTTTGTTAAACAGTCGGTTCGGATTTATTTCCATCGATTCCTTGACTTGACTGCCAAGAGTGCGATTTAGTTTGTCTTCAACGTGTGGCTTTTTTACACGAGAAAAATACTACTGGCCAAATCACTAAAATATAATGTCGAGAACTGCGTCCTTTCCTGACAACGCGAGTGAACTTGCGGGACCATCCAATACTTTATCGTTTCTTGCGCAAATGGCCGCCACTCCGTAGAAAGGAGGTAATTTACAGTTTCCCGTAGATTTTGAGGTTAATAACTATTTCGCTGTTCTTCCGCGTTTGAAACAACCGACGCGTCCCGGTTTAAGTAGCGCAGTAGGTTTTGCGTTACGAAACGTGAATCATGTGGCAATTAGTAAAGCACGCTTTTGCTTGACGTTATCGGAGCACGTCTATAATATCAATCTTAAGAGGTCTTACGTTCTTTTCCGGTTTGCGTGACGTATGTTCTAACGTGCTTCATGTGTCCGTCGTCGGTTTGCCTCTTCGATCAATTTCACAGCGTTTCTTCTAATAAATTCTATTGTCTGATAGAGTACTTTGTTTGATTTGAGCTTAGCCTTTTTTTTTGTCCAGCTAGTGATGTTGGCTGATGCAGCAGCGTGAAATGACTTAATTTGGATTTATGGGACCTTTTAGCTGTAAGTCCAAGGTTCCATAGCAGGCATCCAGGTATAGCTGTAACTGATGAAATATTGTTCGTCTGTGCTCCCGGGCATGCTTCCTACGCTACTTGGTCAATTTTGCATATGATGACATTAGGTTGGTGTCAAGCTAGCATCACCTGCATTTGACTACTTGTGGCTATGGTCTTACCCCTCAAATGCATCTAAGGACATTATTCAAAAATTTAATCCACGAAACGGGAAGACAAATCTCTGAATGAGGTGTAGTTTTTTAAACGCTTTCAGGAATAATTCACAAAATAATCCTTGACTCAAAAAATTGGTTCTCGCAGGCGTGACTGATTCTGTTGGATCAGAATTATATTCAAATTTTGTGCGGAAAGAACGTCTGCCCGCTGCTAGAATGCAGCACGACAATCGAAGTTTAAAGGGCTTGACCTTTAGAATTTGTCTGAATCGGAGATCGCTTTCCGACGCGCAAGATGTGTGGTTTCGCATAAACAGAAATCTTCAAAAGACACAGATCGCCATTGATAAGACTCTTCAATCACTGGCATATACTTCGTCCAGGTGAAACGTGTGTCCAAGATTCGTAGTAAAAGAAACACACAATCCTTGGGTCAGCCATATTCGCTACATGCAATTTAAAACATTATCCATTTCAAGCGAAAACAGTATGCATATTTAGGTGGAATGTGGTTTGTGAGAATTATGAACAATTTCAACGAAGAACTCTTACCTTCAAAGTAGGCTTATAGCAACTTCCGTGAATCCCACGTGGTTGACATTATAGTTTAGTTCACGCGTTGTAGTAAAAATGCCAAGGCATCTACTGTAAAGTTTTGTTCGTTGTCATAGCGCCGAAGCGTTGAAACTGAATTGATTTTGGTCTCCAAGTTGAACCCATAGCCACTCGGGGTTTTTCAAGACACTTCGCACAATACCATACAAAGCACCATTCTGCGAACAAATGCTGAGTCCTCAAGTCCGATTCCCCAAGCATTAATCTGCTGAAATCCCAACCCCAACTGAAAACTTTGGGGAAATGCCACGAAAGACTCTAAAAGAGTGGCACAACAGGCCCGTAGACAGGTTTTAAGGTTTGGGGAGAGAAAATGCATTTTTAGGGCGGCAAGATGTTTGTTTTCGTTATATACACAGTAGAATTTGTCTAATTCGTCATCGTTTAATTCGTCAATTCGCTGTCACTTTTTCGTCGGTCCCGGCAGAATTCGTATCTTTTGTGTACATTTCTGTTCGTCTAATTCGTTCAATTCGTCACCTCTTTCTATCGCTTAGAAGCGTTTTGTTCGGTTAATCCGTCATTTGCAGTTTCGGTTGTGATGTTTAAGCAGTTAACACGTGTGGAAATTCAAACAAATTAAGAATCTTTATCTGAGAATTGTTGCGCCTTGCAATTTGTTTATCGAATTTATACACGAGGTGCGAAGCGCGATTCGACTCCCCATTAAGAGAACGCAGAAAGTCTTTGAAGGTATTAGTGATTTCAAACGTGCTAGATTAAATGCAGGAGTCTAGATAGAGTAGAGGAATTAAAGAGTTTAATTTAGTAAAAAAACATAACATCATAAAGTTGCATTTTACTGCAAATAAAAGCACTATGTATACGAGTTATTATGATAAAGTATACGAGCTGCTATGATAGAGTTTTCACCTGTTTGCGTAAATCGTCACTTTTTTCTAATTCCCGTTGAGGTGACNAATTAGGCAAATTCTACTGCATTTAAAGCCTGTTTTTCTGGGCACTACAAGATTTGGGGGACGCTGTCCCCGAATGCCTACCCGTGGCTACTGGACTGTGGCACAAGCGCACGATGTGATGTTTACTCCGTCAAACCATAAGCTATACTGCTACAATTCAGCAGACGTAAAAAGTCCGTTTTGGCAGTGGTTCTGGCGATCATGAAAATGCACTTCATAGTGCGACTTTGCGAGAAAACGCGATGGCATGATTTCGATGACGTTGGTTTCAATACCTAACTTTATTAATCCCAACATATTTTTTTTAATACGTACGGTTTCACGCTTTTCTAGGTAGCATGATTATAGAGACGTTATGGGAAGTCCTCACCAGACATTCTTAGTTCCTGACGAGAGGATATTTTGATCGCATTCATCGTGGTTTGCTTCGCCGTCAAGATAACATGTGTCAAAGATAACTTAAATCACAAGCATGCTTAATCCTAGAAATGAGCTCTGGGTTTGTCTGTTTTGAGACTGACTAACCCGAAAGCCTAAATTTGATGTAAATCACACAGTGACTCGCTTTTACTGTTATAATTGTGGGAAAAACACGTTTTGCAAATTACACACCACGTTCCAAACATTGGCAGCGACATTCTCAACATGGCGCACATTGAAACGCGTTGAAGGAGGCGGATATTCAAAATGTGTAAAAGTAAAGGCCTGAGCCATCAGCACACGCGGCAGTGTTTGATATGGTTTCATCCATCGTGCAACATTTCATAAAGCTTCAACAAACAAACGTAACTTGTCAACAGAACTTCATCAAACTCGTCCTCAACTTTTCAGCTTTCATCATCTGGCGTAGCGTCCTCAGTCTCCTGCAGACGTTGAAGCAGGTCGTCGTTTTTAGGAAATGAGAAAAAATCTGAACTTTTGTTTGTATCGGATAGTATAGCGGGAAGTCTAACAGTATCAGTTGTACAAAGCGACTTGTACTTGCCCTCAGTGGTATAGGCGGCGAGGGTGCAAGCGCACCCCTAAAGGTTTTGATTTGTCGAAAATCTGGCTCTGGGCAAAATGGCGCCCAACGTTGTCTAATTTTAAAAAATGGCGCCCAACAAATCAAAAAAAAGGTCTTCATAATCTTTGTGGGAGAAATTTTGCAGGCAAACGCACACAAACTGTTTGGGCAAATTTGGGAAAATTCGGACAAAAATCCTTCGCATCCCCCAAAATTTGCCTGCACTTATACCAATGTTTGCCCTGATTACAGTATCTGTCGTAAACAAATTGCATTGCTGTGTGGAACGTTGCAAAAACTCCACGTATGCGCTTACGACTTGTTTCCGACTCACAACACTTCATCAACATGCTCAGTACACTTTCAGCGAGATTGCGTCACAAACAGTGAAAACTGGATCTTGGTTAAAATTTGTTTATCCGCTTTTGCACTATAACATGAATCAACCGTTGCATGAGCAGATTTCGCCAAAACATCGCCACTATTGGTCGTTGCCGCCAAAAGACGCGAAGTGGCATCATACAGGTAGCGAAAATCTTTGCGACAAAAATTCTGGTCAGAAAACATTCGTTTGTATTTGACAATGAAGCATGAGTAGTAAATAAACGTGACGTCAAATTAACTTTTGTCTCGTGCGACGCAACCCTATGCTCCTCTTGTCTTGATGCGCCTGCGCTGTAGTGTACACATGCAAAGAGATATGAAATCCATTAGTTAACGTCGACTTTTATGCACGCAACGCCAAGACTACCAGCCCGAAAATGCAGCAAGATTCAAGAGGCGCAATTCAGACTTAGAACTAAGATGAAGGGATTTAGTGCGATACAAACAAAAAAGGTTGTTTTCCCTCGAAAAAAATGCATTGTTTAGTGCAGGGTTGCTTTAATACGTCGATCGCGATCTACCAGTCGATCTCAAAGGTACTGTTGGTAGATCGCATGACCTTAACACCGTGGCTGATTCCATTTAGTGCAAGTCATCTGAGGTAATGACAAAAAATGTACGTAGTTTATTGTGTTGTGCGATAAACCTTTCACCACAGTAAAACGACCCATTTGACGCCCAAACTAACCACACTAAAATAACGCTAGCAATGAAATATAAGAAAAAAGGAACCTAGTACGATTTAACAATGTGATCGATAAGTAATTAGCATTATTCGGTCAATGCTGACGTTTACAATCAGTCAGCCCTTCACAGAAAACCTCCGAGTGAACAAATTACAAAAACATACCCGTTCATACGTTACCTATTTCGTGAAGACATTCGGTGTCTTGATTAGAAACATTTTATACGTATTTGTTCAGCTGTGTACATCGTCATTTACCCGGCTTTCATTTAACCACTAATGTCTGAAACTTTTTGCAAGTCGTATTTTTCCCGCTGTGCAACTGCTCTGTATGAGGATTAACGAATGCAGTATTTTCACCTACCCTGTTCTGTGTTATGGTCAAGCATTTTTGTGTTCTACTACAAGTAGGGGTGAAATGCTAAAAAAGAAGTGTGGGAACGCACCTAAAAACTAGCCCTTTCAACAGCACTTCAAACACACTTTAAAAATCTGCATTCAATAAAGTATTCACTTTCATTGCACTACAAACGAAAACATGAAAAGTGTGAGAACGCGGTTTCCTATGGGGCGCCGTTCGTAAAAATATTATATCTGGCAGGTTTAGCAGAAAAATTGCTATCTCTGCGGACATCTAGCTATCTCTGCACGGAGATAGCTATCTCTGCACGCATTTAGCTATCTCTGCGCAGAGATAGTTACCTCTGCACAGAGATAGCTAAATATGAGCAGAGATAGCAGTTTTTGTGCTAAATCTGTCAGATATGATATTTTTACGAACGGCGCCCCATAGTTTCCAGGCGTTCCCACTCCACTTTACCCCCGATTACAACCCTCTGTGATGTGAAGCATGAGTCAGAGGCAAACACGTAAAAAAAACAAAACAAATAAAATTGAAGAGGCGGCGTGCCATTTCTAGCCATTTTTATCAACGTAATGGACNGACTTACCACGTAATTGCCTTTTCCAGGATTTTCGGATAACTTTGCCTTGCTTCCTTTTGGTGTTTTGTAGATAATGTAGGAAACAACTAATGCATACAATACTGCGACGAACCCTTGGAATATAGCAACTGTATTCAGGAATTTTTCGGGGTCCATTCCAACGGATTGTGCCAAGATGTCAGCTTGAGAAGTTCCTTTATCTGTGGCGTTGGTCTACAAAGCATCGTGTCAGCAATAATGAACAACGAACAACCAATGACCATCACTGCATATTAAAGGATGAACATGCGCTGCAGAAACTACTGCATTACCTAAGCGCTCTGCCACCGCAGTTAGGAGATCTCAACAATAACTTACCATTTGCGTAAATGCGATATACAGCCAGGAAATATTTCGAATCGTCAGTTATCAGTGAATTCGATCTTTAGCGTTTGTTCTATGGCCTCTCCCGTACCAAAAATGCAGGCCACTTCCCTAGACATTCAGCTATCAACTCCATCCTCGAAAGGTTATTGACCCGCATTAATCCCCCCTCTACCTTGGAGCCTGACAAATGACAGGAGGCCAGATGGATTGACTTTGGGCCCCTGGTACAGAGGCCTAAGCCTACTATGGGATGCAACAGTCGTGGACACTTTTGCTTGGGGCCACTGCAAAGACACTTCCAGACAGGCAGGTTTTGCGGAGGCTGCAAAATGCCAAAAATACCATGACCTTCAAATCAAATACCACTTTCAACCAGTTGCAATTGAGACCACAGGTGTGCATGGCAAGTCCACCGCCCCTTTTCTAGGTGGCCTCGAAAAGAAACCTGTTGATATGTCTGGTGACCCCAGGGGGCGCCAGTGGCTCCACCAGTGCCTGTCCCTAGCTGTGGTTAGAGGAAACGCTGCCAGCATATTTGCCTGTGTGCAAGTTTGATGTGATATTGTCTGTTCTTTTTTAGTTGCTTTTAATGAACTCGGTGAAACACGATAGCATTGAGATAGCTCAAGTCCAAAGTAGTGGTTTTCATTACAGAAATGCTTAGGGACGCACCAAGCGCCCCTCAATCCACAATTGGAGGACTACGCATCGGCTGAGGGCCTCGGACCCCACAAGCAAAGCATTTTCCTGAAAATATGTGAAGTGTTTAAAAATTTGAAACATTTCTATACTTTAATTGCATGAGCATTTTGAAATGTGGGTGGCAGAAAATTTATGACTATTTGTAAGTTTTGTGATTCTCGGGTTATATCCTTATCATATCCGAGCGGCCTGGGCGCCTCGAAGCAGTTTCAATTGTGCCGCGGAAAAGCCAGTGCTTGTACTGTACATGATCACGGTACTACTGATGTAAAACTACAAAGAAGCATGTAAATTCCTTAACTATGCTGCGACTCAAAACTATATATTTGCAGATGCTTATGAGCTAAAAAGACTGGCAGTAATCGATGCAGAGACATTTGAATTGGGATACTGCGTGGCTGCTTGGTGACGCTCATCAATACTGCCAGAAATCGAGTAAACTAAAAGCATATGCGACAAATTTCAAACACAAAAAATGGCATTTGTAAGCAAACACGTTCATGCAAGAGGTGTACAACGCAAGTCCCTACAGCTCCTGGTGGACCACGAATGATAGCTGGTACTACACTACCATGAACGATGTGAAAAAAACAAAGAAAACGATTCTTGCAGTTCAAATATGTTTCTCTCACGACGCATCCGCACCGTGCCACGTCTATTTTAGCGTGTTGCTATTCCGGGTAGGTCGACGGATACCAGGTGTATCGCGGCTGTTCCCTGGTATAAATTACACATGTCTAAGTGAAGTTATCTCAAGGCGACGGCGTTGTTGTGAACGAACAGCGCGAGGCCTTTCTTCACATCCAACAATGGTATCTANATGGGAAGAAAGACTGCGCCCCACAAAATTTAAGAATGANGACCCACAGTTTTGGGTGACATCATCTCCACACCTGCTAACTCTATCAAAGTATGAAAAAAGCTTAAATACGAAGGCAATGATTACCTACGAAAAACCGACCACAATTAGACAAAAAACAACCAATTACAAACACCTTGCTAAATAAAAAAAGAAGGTTCATCATGGCCTGACGCAGGCCCGGTTTTCTCATATAGTTTTGCCATAAGATTTTCCTGTGTACACTGGCAAGCAACTGCAGTGCAGAACGGTTGTTTTCTTGCTTAAGACGGATAAAAAGCTACTTCAGGTCAACATTATGTCAAGAGAATTTAGAGTCTTGCCTGCTTGCAATTGAGTGTAATGTCACCAAATCTCTAGATTATGACGATGTTATTAACACGTTTGCTGAGCAGAGGTCGCGTTTGAAAACGATCTAAGCTTTCGATTTTAAAGTTTGTTAACAACGTAGCCTGATGTGTTTACACTTACTTTGGCGTAATAATCGTGAAGCCAAATCAATTACGAACAGTCTGAGGCTGTCGTTTTTAGATATGCTAAGATTTCTTTAGGGAGCGTTCACATGTTACGTCATCAGCAATGGGAGGGGGGGTTCAAAATGATGAATGAGGGTGTTTGTTCTTTATAAAATAAAATGTGTAACATTGGGAAATGATAACCGTGACGGACGGAGGGGTAAAAATTTTCGAAATTCTGATGACCTAATATGCGAAATTTCCTTTAATTGTGATTATTTTGTCAAGGTATTATAAGCTTTTCACTGTTCTATTATGATGACTTTGTTTCACCGGCTTAGATATCTTGTCGAGCACAGCAACCGTTCACAAGCACACACCTCAACAGTAATCAATAAACTGCAAAATCCGAACGAGTGAAACCACTGACGGAGTCTGACCTTAATACGACTACGAGCTTTAAGCTGGTACATCAATCTCCCCTTGAAATTAAACCAATATATTTAGGTGTAATTTTTCAATAATTGAATGATCGTGCCTTCGGCGTTCACACAGCACGGACAAAATTTTCCTCTAGTGTGAAAAAGGGGCGGCAAAATATTTACAGCTTATGGGCGGCCAACACTAGAAATCGGCCCTGGTCTTGCGAGCCCTGTGAACTTTGTGGTTGACATGAACAGCACAGCAAGTCCATGTTTCCAACTGTTTCACATATCCAGGAAAAAAAATCAAACTTTTCCGCTGAATCAAAACTTGAAATGTGCAACTTATTGCATTGGTGTGGCGTCTTGCGTGATATGCAATCAACAGTGTGTTGGCCAAACAATAAACAAAATTTCCACGAAATGATCAGCGTACCAAGGTAGTTGAAACAAACCAGACAAGAGTGTTGACAGCGACCAAATGGCCGTATCGCGGCACTATACAGTGTTTCATGGCATCCTAAATAAACCACGTATTTATGACTCCTACACTGTTACTCTCGCAAAACAACGCAGTTTCGACTCTCTGGATAGCACCTAAGATAATTGGCCGAACAAACTACAGACACATGTTAATACTCAAAGCGTGATCCTTCCTCGTGTGAAATAATTCTTGTCCCCACCCTTTTTTTGTCAATTTGCGATGTTCATTAATATTTTTCCCATTCCGCTTTGTCCATTAATTTGATCCCCTTTATTATAACAAAAGCACCTTTTTGTTTACCGAATTTTCTACCACCCGTCCCAACGTTTACCATTTAGGTTCTCGCACGTCTGTCAACCTAAAAACCGCATTTCTGTTTCCGCATTCCACTACCGCCTTGTGTTGAATCACCGCAGCGTCGCTCGCAGCTGTGATTTCGTAGCTGCGGTTTGTTGCATCCACATAGAGACACAGCGGAAGTTGTCTGCCGTTGTCACACAGGCTTGCATTTATCCAGACGCTTGTGCGTGAAGACTGCATTTATGCACGACAGCACAGTCGTGTCAGAAATTTATGCCTTGCATTCACAAATGTTGTCAGAGTGAAGAAGACGTTTTGAAATGAAAATATAACAAAAAAGCAAAACTGAGAACTCCGTCTCAGCTGTTTTGCGGGACAGGCCCGCAACCAGGGAATGGGCGCAACCGTTAATTTCCCCCAAAAAATTTTTAAAAACAAGGATAGTTGTTAGGTACAACAAGTTACAATTACTTTGCCTCCCACGAAAATATCAGGTGGCCTGGCCGGAACCGAGTTGATTTGAAACACGTTTTTTAAAACAAAGGGTTAGATTGTTCAGGAATCTTTTCACACAGTATCACGTGCATCCTTTGCTTGTTGGTACTATCGTTATTTTCCTCTTTCGCATGTATCCAAACTAGGCTTGCAGTTCTGTAGCCAGGGACGCCGGAACGGGGGTGTATTACGGGGGCACTGCCCTCCCTGCCTTTTGAAAGGGGCCAACGGGGGCACAGGCGCCCTTACATAACAGTATCATAGGTAATTTCAAGACTTATCAAGATCGACTTGAAACAAATTTATTGCACCTATTCGCGCACACATAAAGTTCAGAATGTTTTTTTATAATTTCTGTTACTAATTTTGAGGTCAACATTGTTGTTGAACATGTAAATGCGAAAAGAATGACCATTATTGGTACACTTTTACACAGAACTCAAGCAAACAGTTTTGAACTCGTGGTACGTCAAAACCATGGGCATTTGCCCCTCCCTGGAAATTGTGACTAAGAACCAAAATTTTCTGGAAAACTTGACGTCAGCAGCTCAATTCTGATTAATTGATTTATTTCTTGCAATGACAGTTTATTAGTCCGTACGACACTCACACTGATGACAGTTTATTAGTCCGTACGACACTCACACTGCACAAGAGTCAGGTTCATTGTTCTGGTGTCTTGCAGTATTGAGCTTGCAGTTCGCTCATGTCCACTCCTTTGCCTGCAGGGGCAGGTCAGGGTTGCCGATTGTCATTTTTAGTCCAAATTTCAGAAATCTGGCCTCGTTTCAAGTTGGTTGGCCTAAAAAAATGTAGTTGGCCTTTTGGCCTTATCTCAAGTTGGTTGGCCTTAAGAAATTCTTTTGGCCTTTTGGCTCTTGTTTGGCTTTTTTACGCTAAAAAAATTCCTCTGAAGAAAAATATTACTTATCCATTTTTTTCGGCAACACATTTGCGAACTTACCGACCGGACCCGAATGTTCTAATGTTAGTAATGTTTGAGGGATGGGAGTTTCGAAACAAAGTTTTCGCGCATTAAATGAAACTGGTAAAATGAATCATGCAAGTAAGCAAAAAAATTTATCATATTTTCACTTTAATGTACGTAGCCTGGGAAAAAATAAGCACAAACT
>JGI24158J21664_10000728_pt1 | contig 32567 bp, 21 predicted proteins | sample Ectturendosymbi3_FD_21664 | JGI IMG/M metagenome (IMG submission 21664)
CACTCGTAATAGTAGTTGCATGACATTGTTGTGGTTACACCACAATCACAAAATGCCCATAAGCTACCACAAAAACGGATTAGTCAGTAGTCACCAATCCGTTGGCAGTTGGCTTATTTTTATGTGTTTTGTGGTAAGAATATTTTAACGAAAGTACTTGGCTATCAACAGCTTACTTGTCTCTGTATCAATATGGAATTCTTTCATGTGAATTGTATTCACTTTTGTGGAGCTGTTTTCGTTCATGTGAGGCAGGCACAATTGTGTACGTGAAATGTTGTTTCGTTTTACATGTGCAGTGCTGTGGAAGTTGCATGGTTAGCACAGAATATTCGACATAGCAGTACACGTGTGTGATTGCATCTACAGTAGCGTTTAGGTGTCTCTAGTGAATGAAAACGGTAGTACATATTTAACGGTATTCATGAGCTAATCTTGGGTTTGATAAGGTAAATCACAGCAAGTTAATGGTCAAAATAACGAAAAATCACCATGCAAGATAAACATTTATGTTGGCCCCCCTACATTTTCCTTGGCCCCGCAGTGCCCCACCCCACTTTTTAAGTTCTAGAATCGCCACTGCACACACTAAAAGTAACAATTACCAATTCTCAACGCCATATAAAGAGAATGCTCATCGTCATTCACTTCAATCTTTCGCGTTCTTCTATAGAGATCTTTTGTTAGCGGCACAGTAAAAAAACGCGCGGTGAACCAAAACAAGGATACAAATATAAATGCTTACAGAAATGCTGGAAATTGTCCTTACTCCCAAAATTTTGGGGCCCCCCGAAATCGGGGGCCCTAGGCTTATGCCTTTTTAGCCTCATGGTAAATCCGCGTCTGCATGCATTGCGGTATTTCCACCACATCCCTGGGGATTTGCACCATCGGTTTTTCTTTCTTTCCTTCGGCGTCGTGACGCGTATTTGCCGCTTGATGATTGACTTTCCGAGACTCACGCTCGGTAAACATTGCGACACCTCTTAGCAACCAATCAGGTTACCGCGAGATCACATGATCTGCTGTATAAAATCGGTGTGGAGGTAGGGTTGAGTAACGTGATTCTGTCGTGACGTGGGAGAGCGAATGTCATGGCGGTTCTCGTCGCGTTCACGCTTACTTCAACAATCTGGAACTTCAAGATGGTATACAGATAACATTGGCTACAACGCTTTCTTCGTGATCGGGTTCAGCTTTCATGCTAGCCCAACAAAACCCTGTGCTGTTTACAGCACCCAAGCTCTCCCACACCCGGTTCCTGGTGTTTGATCGCCCGCAGCGACCGCGCAGTCACCGGTCCCGGTGCTAGCGGTGGGCGTGATGACCCAGGGGCCACCAGAGGTTTGAAATTCAATCGAAGTGCGTTTGAAAATCGTTGCACACTTTGCTTGATGCCTCTACGGTGGCCTCGTGGGTACTGCAGCATCCTGCACATTTAATTTCAGAACTGGCCAACCACACAATTGAAACACTGGCACTTAGTCCGATACAACTGATCTGATGGGGTGGAGTAATCAATAAAACAAAAGCACAGGTTCATATAGCGCAAAAAATGATAAACTGGGTATTGTGACACCATAAAAGATTTATGTTGTCTTAAAATGGCGTTCAAGAAATTTAACCCGTACAATAGCCTGAGTAGTTAGCAGTTGCACTGATGACTGACATAAACAAACTGCTACAGCGTGATTATAGTATGTCGATTGCTGGGAAACAAGACCTTGCCCACAGTTTTTTTTTTTGATCATGTGAAATCTAATTAAAAACAAGATGCGGTGGCAAGCGATAGTGGGCATTGCCATAAGATAAGCGATAGTGGGTATTGCCATCAGAAGTGCAGCAACAGGTCAACTAACGGGGTTCATCAAGGGTGGCAACGGTTGATTCGTCAGAGAGTATAACGAATTATGACTAACATTTGCATGGGTAATTTTTATACCATGCCAATTGGAAGACATGATGAACGTACGCTACTATCAACTATGGACAACATTCAGTGTGAACATACAAATAAAAGTGTGCAACTAGCAAAGTACTGGTATATTGTTGTGGTAACAAGAGCTATTTCTATTTTCTACTGTACAGTATGAGTACTCAAAAAACATGTCTAACATTGTTGCAACTTTCACACACAGTTGTAGAACTTTATCCAATGGCCTATACAGTATGTGTTTGTTGACGTACAGTAGTATAGTAGCATGCTGATATAAATTGTAGTTATCCAGAATGTGCTTCTGAATTCCTATCGAATCAAGACTACAGTTAGTGGTCAACATAACTCTATGTATGTTAAGAAAAAGCATAAGTTAATGACATGTTACCTGTTTTTTCACATAAGATAAAAATGTGTACACTCATAAAGCTAATCTGCACTAAGATTATTTTAGCTTTTCTAGGCATGTGTTTGTTGTACTGTTTAGAATGTTTGAACAACTTTTATATTAGCAATATCACAAGCTGTAGGGCCTATGTCACTGAAACTTTGTGTATGACATGTGAGAAAATACAAGCCTGTAGGATAAATTTGTTCTATTTTTTTTGCTACAGTAGGCTGTTAGCCTTGTGCTTTTGAATCAGAATTGACATTAATTGTGAAAATGACACCCTGTGTGTCCTAATTTGGCAACATTTTGCATAAAAATATTTCATATTTTTTAAATCTAGGTAGCTAGTGATATTGCATGTTTGCATTTATCATTGCAAACTGCCTTAACATACGCAAGTGCTCTTAATCTTGTCATAATACAAGGAAAAGTTTGTTATCCCATATCATTTAGAAATGTACAAAAACATTTCATTTTTATCAGTTCCTATGCTACAAGTTCTAACTGTTATCGATGCTTCTTTTAATTAACTCTAGTTAAACAAATATTAACACCAGTCCAAGATGTAAGTGAAAGAAGTTTTCCTTATGTTAAGTCTTGTCCAACGGACTTCTCACCTAGTCGTGCCTAATAAAAAGGGTACATACTATAGTTATCTTAAGGCATCAAAATACAAACCTCATAGTGACAATTTATTTAAATATGAAAGAAAGTCAGAAAGGTTTCAAATGTACATTGAAAACCTGCTGCAATGTAAATATATGCACAAGGCATATTTGCAAGTGCTCTGCAGGACCACTCCCAAAAATTTGTTAAAACATCAGAAAAAGCAGCAAGAAGCCCATGCTCCCATCCTCAGTCAGTGGTGGTGCAACTGGAAATGAAGCTACTGCAGCGATGTGGAAAAAAACACTTTGCTTTAGAAAGAGTTGAGTTGATTTTATTTGGCGATAATTAATATTCAGCAAGAAAAAACACAAATTAGTGCAAGGACGCCAGGGCATTGAAGGAACCGGAAGGTTATCGAGTCAATGCCCCTGGCATTATTGAACCATTATTGAAAGCATTATTGTCATTATTGAAAGCATTATTGAATTCATCAAAAAACAGCAATACATACAGTATTGATACCCGTATGAATCAAAACAATATGAAAATTTGCTGTAGTCTCATCATAGGCTGTGTGATTGACAAGATAGTTAACCAATGCGCAAAATAACCCTGCACAACATAGGGGCCAATGAAACTTGCGGGAAGAATGAGGTTTCTGAAGGCAATAGGTATACATTGATACAGGGGCAAGTGGTGGGCAGCGATACTGGTCAGTACACTAAAAGCAACTAAAAAAAGAATAAGTAAAATTAGAACAAACTTGCATATGGGCAAATATACTAGCAGCGTTTCTTCTGACCACAGCCTTTGCTGCTGCAAAGCCTGCCATATGTGCAACAGTGATTGCAGCCCTAATCAACAAAATTGGCCTAAACCATGCGTTATTGTACCTATATGCAGAAATAAGAATGTTAGACTGTTGGTGATGTCGAGATGTTATAACAACCAGACCATGAAAATGAGGTGGGACGCTTGACTTTCAAACTCCTTCACTATGACCAATCCAATGGGGTAAGACATTCATATCTATTTGCTATCTACCTTGATCAACTCTCATTGATGTTGGGCTTAGAGAGAGAGTTGCACTGTGGGAAATATGGTTGTGAACCACCCAATGTTTGCTGATGGTGATGATATCTGTGTGTTTGGTCCTAGCACTGGTGGTCTTCAACACCAAAGGACAGTTTTTTTTTAAGGAAAATGTTAGGTACCTGGTATGGACCTGTAGGGACCCAATTTCTCTCATTCTAGGGACCAATTTTTTTTGATTCTAGAGACCCGATGATAAATTTATCTGATTCTAGGGACCCGAATCGGGTCCCTAAAACATAAAAAAAAACTGCCAAAGGATGACACTGACCTTCAAAGACAAGTGAAAATACTTCCCTGTGTGGCAAATAAACTTAAAAGCACCTTTGCTCAGTGTTTTACTCACAGTTAAAACACACGGCTTTGTCTATTGTACGATATGTCAGTGTATGCCTGCCAATTGTGTGTAAGTGCACACTGTCTGGTATTAAGAACCTCTAACAACAACACCAATCATATTTTACATTGCATCCCAAGGAATGTGTTAGTCTGTACATCAAGCTTCCTATTTCAATAGAACATGTAATGCCTTAATAAAAAAATAATTTGTATGCTCCTTTGTTCAATGATGTGCATTTTTGTCCAGCTTTTTTATCTGCTTTACCTTGTACAAATCTTCATTTTTCTCCCAATATCTGGTGCTTTTTATGAGAATCAAATGACTAAATGCACTAGTTACTGGTGCATTGTTTCAATGTCTGTTCATCCTCAGTATTGGCTATGTATACCACCTAGCACCTCCCTTGTGATATGTTGTCGAAGCATTATTGTATCCTTGTGTTCTATGACTAACCCCTGTGATACGGACCATGTGTCTAAACCAAATGAATACGTAAAATAAGCAAAATTACTACATTTTCAGGTTATTTTTGTGGCACTCATTTTGCTGTCCAATTTTTAAACTCTTGGTGCACTCTATGGAACAGAGCAATTCCTCTGATGCTTTGCCCAAGTTTCTTGACACCTTCTCATGTTTAGGAATGAAACACTCTCAGAAGTTTCAAATGACCTGGAACACATCACAATGCTGTATCTTCATCACAGGCTATGTAGTAGTCAAGGTAGTTACCAATTGAGTGAAATAACACTGCACAAGGGGACAACAAAACATACAGAAAACGCCAACGTTTGGAAAGCAATAGCTATGCATTGAAACAAAGGCAAGTGGCGGGCAGTAATACTAGTTAGTACACAAGGAATGACTAAAATCAAGGACGCCGGAGCAGCAGTAGTGCAGAGGGCAGTAAAAAAGTTAAAAGCAATTTGAAACTTGCAAAAACAAAAATTGATACCAATATGTTTGTTTCTGTACAGCAACAATGTTGATTTCACAAATAATAACAGAACTTATAGAAAACGAGACAGAATTTTCTGGGTACATGAATGGCTGCAGTAAATTTGTTCCAATTTGATCTAAATAATAAATGAAATTACCTATGATACTGTTATGAAAAAGGCACCTCTGCCCCCCTTTTGAAAGGGTAGGGGGTAATGCCGCCATCATTCCCCTGCTTTCAGGTGTCCATGACTAAAATCAGATCAAACTTGCACACAAGCCATAATGATAGCAGCATTCCTTCTTACCACAGCCAGTGGCAGGTGTTGGTGGAAACATAGTCACTTCATGGGATCACCAGACATATTAATAAGTTTCTTTACAAGGCTGCTCAAAGCTGAAGTTCTTTTAACTTTTAATGATTTTTTTTGTTTAACATGTTTTTTGCTTAATTTTGTGTTGAGTAAAGGTAATTTCTATTGTCTTTCACCACATTATTCTTTTATGTTATGCAAGGCCAATGGTTTTGTTTTTGCAACCATTGTTTCCATATAACAATTCATTAAGAATGCCCAGCAGGTGCATGATAATGCAATGCAAGCCTCCATCTGACATTTTAGCATTGTAAGAGAAATTTAATAATTTCTTCTAACCTAATGTTGCAATGCATAGCCAAGCCTCGTTTCTTAAATTAGTTGTTATGCTTTGCATGTTTTCAATCACATGTTGCACTACATTACAGCTGAATCTGTTGAAGTAAAGAGTTTGGCAAGCTGTACTCCTTACATCATATCTTGTGTTGTTGTGCGTAGTAGTAATAATAATAATTTTAATGAAATGCATAGAAATCAGATTTTGCCACCAAGATTTGTAAAGATTGGTGTCACAGCAAGTTGTGTCCAAGTTAAACACATGTTTGGATAGACCTACCACACGTCCCAGTTTGGCCGGGACTGTCCTGGTGTCCCGTCCCGGTTAGCAAAATGTCCCGGACTTTCACTTCAGTGAAATTTTCAAAATGAACTCCAGCCTGATGATGCATTGTTATGAAATAATTCCGCTCAATGGCCGTTAGTAAAATTAGCTTATTGTTGCATCATTTTTCCATTGTCTCCAATGGAACTACATCAGCTGCTGCAGTTAGAAGCCATTTTGTATGCTTTAAGAAAAGAGATCAGACAAGGGTGTCGTGAGATAACTTCCAATTTCAATAAAACTTTAAAACAAAGTAACAAAGATTTTCTCTTTTAATCTAAGTACAATACTTTTTGTGTGTTCTCAGACAATCTTAAAACAAATAAATAAGGTATAAAATTTGCCAAGCTCAGGCCTTCGGCTGCTAGTCAGGTTATTCATTTCATGGTTTTGAACTTGTCCCAGTTTAAGCCTAAGAAATTATGGTAAGTCTATGTTTGGAACAGAGCACAACATCATGAAAAACCAGAGCAATGTTTTGCACGACTTTACTAACAAGCATGGGCATCGGAAGGATTTTTTCCAGCGCGGGCAACAATGGATTTTTCTAGGAGCAGCCAAAGAATTTTCCAATGGGGGACCAAAAATGGTAAAATTTCATTTTACCCACTCAAAACTAAGAAAACAACCGTTTTTTTGCTAAAAGTTTAACAGGAAAATGTTAAATTTCGGAATCCAGACCCTCCCTTCCGATGCCCATGCTAAAGGTGTTGAATATTATCACTTTGCTGGGTGGTAACCATAATTGTTGATATAGATAACCTCCGTCATAATTACATGACCAATTTCAAGCTAAATTGTGATTACCATTCACAAGCTTCTACATTCTGTTTTTCTAACAGTTTTAATGTAGTTCCCAAATGAATATGATTTTGAACTTTAACTGATACATCTCACTGCAAAATGTATTAACTAAAACATATCAAAATATGTTCAAAAGAAACTTCGAATTTGTTGTAATCACATTTTTTCTTATCTTTGATAAATTATTTGAATACTGTAACATAACAAGAAGTGGGTAGTACACTGTACTGCTGGCGCTTCAAGTAGAGAATTTTTGACATATACTCATATCCACACCTCACCTTTACTTTTTTTCAACCTTGTCATATGTTTAGCGCTAACAATTCAATTTTTAATTTGTGAAGGTTACAAAAATTAGAGTGGAAAACGTATTGTTAGTTGTTTTTAGTCTGTTGTGAATTTTCTGAGTGTGTTGAAAATAATTACATGATTGTGTGATGGGTGACTCAACACAGTTTGCATGTGACTATGCAAAACGTAAAGCAAATTGTAAAAAATGTAAGCAGCCAATTGACAAAGGTATGCCAAGAATAGCAAAAGTGGTTCCCAACTTCTTTCATGATGGTGATGGGGTGATGAAGCAATATCACCATATAGACTGTCTCTTTGACGTCTTTACCCGAGCACGTGCTACTACAAAAATCATAGAAGATGTATCTGAAATAGAAGGTTTTGTAGACATGGGTAATGAAGAAAAGTCTAAAATCAAAGACCTTGTTAAAAACCTTAATAAGCAAAGGGGAGAAAAAAAGCTGTTGCAAAAAAAAACAACACCAACTAAAAGAAAATCATCAGATTCCATACCAGATCAAGCAGTACCAAGTAAATCAACTAAAGAAGTGGACTTCAAACCATCGGGACAAAATGTGGCAGTGAGCAAAGATAACCATTTCAGAGAATTTCGTCGATTATGTGCCATGATTGCAGATGAGCCAAGTTATAATGGCAAAACCAATATTGTTAAAAACTTTTTTCAGAACGGTTCAGCTGGAAATAAGTTTTGTGGTGACATGTACACGATTATAAAATTGCTGTTGCCAGGTGCAATCAAAAGGGTTTACAATTTGCAAAGCAAGCAGTTAATTAAGCTCTTCAGCCAGATATTTCAAGCAGATGTTGAAGACATGATGGAAGATTTAGAACAAGGTGATGTATCAGAAACTGTTTTCAAATACTTTCAGCTGAACAAGGTGTCTCCTCCAATAAAGAAAAGTTCCTTAACTGTTCACGATGTTGACGAATTTCTTGATTCACTGTCTAAATTGTCCAGAGAAGATGAACAAGTACAAGCTCTGAGGAGTATAGTTAAGTTGTGTACTGGCAATGATTTGAAAACTATTGTTCGTTTGATAAAAGGTGATTTGAAAATCACTGCAGGACCTAAGCACATTTTGGATGCACTTGATCCGAACGCTCATGAGGCATTCAAAGCGTCGCGAGACTTAAAAGACGTCATTGAGAGAATTTCTAACAAAGGAGAAAAACCTTTAGAAGTTCGAGCATCTCTGATGACCCCAGTTGCACCTATGCTTGCAGAGGCATGCAAATCTGTTGAACAAGCAATGAAAAAATGTCCAGAAGGTATGCTTTCTGAGATAAAGTATGATGGGGAAAGAGTCCAGTTGCATATGGCTGATAATAAGTTTAACTTCTTCAGTCGCAGTTTAAAACCTGTGCAAAAACACAAAGTTAAGCATTTTGAAGAATACATTCCCAAAGCTTTTCCTGGTGGCAACAGCATGATTTTGGATTGTGAAGTGCTTCTCATAGACACTAAAACTGGTATTCCATTGCCATTCGGGACATTGGGAGTGCATAAAAAAACTCACTTTGAAAACGCCAACGTTTGCTTGTTTGTTTTTGATATTTTGCATTTTAATGGAGAAAATGTTATGCATAAGTCAATGAAAGAGAGAAGAAAAATCCTGGAACGAAACATGGAAGAAATTCCAAACAGAGTGATGAAATCTGAACTAAAATTTGTGAAAGAACCAGACGCCCTGAAGGATATGATCGTTCATGTGATAAAGAATGGTCTGGAAGGATTGGTTTTAAAAGACGTGCGAGGTATATATGAACCAGGAAAACGGCACTGGCTTAAGATTAAAAAAGATTATTTGTTGGAAGGACAAATGGCTGATTCTGCTGATTTGGTGGTACTGGGAGCATTCTATGGGACTGGCAACAAGGGCGGTATTTTGTCTGTTTTTTTAATGGGAGTGTATGATGATCGTTTGCAGAAGTGGTGTACTGTGACTAAAGTAGGAAATGGCCACGATGACAAGACGTTGGAAAAGATCAACAAGAACCTAAAAACGGTAAAAATCAGCAAAGATTGGCAGAAGGTTCCCACTTGGCTGCACGTCAATCGTCAGTACGTACCTGATGTGGTCGTAGCCAATCCTCAAACTGCTCCAGTATGGGAAATAAGAGGCACTGAATTCAGCAAATCAGACGCTCACACTGCCGCCGGGATTTCTATACGGTTTCCGAGAGTTACGAAAATTCGAAATGACAAGACATGGAAGGAAGCCACCTCTCTTCAAAGACTGAAAGTTCTGTTTGAAAAGTCTAAGGAAGAATCCGATATTTCCATGCTGCTTGGGCGTCCGAGTTCTTCAAATGCAGACGAGAGTGACACTTCTGATTTTCTTTCTAGTACATTTGAGGGAACTAAAATATATATTCCTGCTGATATCGCAGAAAAGGAACTGTTGGTACGATACATAACTTCGTATAATGGTGATATTGTGGACGAGCATAATATTGCAGACGCTTCTCATGCTGTTTGCGATCAACCTGATCGTCCTGACAATTGGCCGGATCATTTGCACATTATTTCAACTAAGCATTTGTGGAAGTGTATAAAATCGAAGATTCCCGTCTAAAAACGTCCTCGTAAGTGTTGCGCGCAAGCATGGAAAAGCGGACTTTTCAATCTTCCCAGAACTGAGCACAAATTCTTCTGCTTTCAAAGCAGTACTATTATTACTTCTTTCAAGTACTCAGCTGAACTGGCTCACATATGATTTGCAACTTTCATTCTTCTATATCATGCGCAAACTGAAATTATGAATTCACGTTGAGTTTGTTTTTTTTAGTCATATGCACGATGTACTGTTTTTTGATGTAGCGCCTTTGTTCGTTAATAACAAGGTTAGGCACGTAAATTCTGGTGTGAGTCACTGGCACTGGAACGTGGCTGATTGGAATTTTTCGTTCTACCTGCTGACAAGTTGTTAACTAAGTTCCTTCGGCAAAGAGCAATACTGCGATCACTTGTTAAGTATCCTATTGAATTACCCGGTTGCAGTGTGCTTGCGAGTTACCTCTCTTAATTTAAATTACGAAAAAGCTAGTTCTTTGGGTGATTGTGAACGCAGTTTCCTGCCCTGTTTTTCGTGTTTATCCTTATTTTCATCACGGTCGTAACTTATTTTATTATTTCAAAATGCGTTGTTTCCTTTACAAAATTGCTTAAAGCTTGTTCGTCGTTTCATTTAGGTTGATCTTTGTTCTCATTACCAATAATCCAAGTTGACTTCAGGGCATACACTAAGCGACCAGTGTTTGGTTTCGTTATCCAAAACCGCCAGACCTAAGTCCAACTAGGAAGTCGGTGTTTGGGAAACTCCCCGACAATATGATCTGCGGTCTGTTCGTCTATGCCACAATCGCAGGCCGCTGATGGATCCAGACTCCCTTTGTACCTGATAAAGTTGAACTTCTGACGCCAGAACGAATGCGTTAACCCATGTTGGTCTTGGGAGGACTTACCAATGTTCACAGGCGCAGCCAGGGGGTGACCAAGGGAGCCATTCCCCTCCAAAGTTCTAGTATAGTTTGTGCTTTGAGAGACACTCTGTCCAAACGGTACTGTTGCTAACTTAAAATCAAAGTATTTGGCCCAAAAAAAATTTTGGACTGGCTACGCCACTGCACATGTTTGGTTTAGTTTAGGCTAAAGCGTGATCCGTGTTGGTCTTGGGTGGGACATGCCAACCGATTTGGTGCTGACATCGGCTACGAATCACTGCTTCTGATGTTGCATTCCCCCACTCCGTGTTCCACATTTGAGCCACCTAGCTTGCAGTCCTGCCGTCGATAGAATTGCGGTCAAATGCGCAATTGTACATGGTGACACCAAAAAACAGCCCATAAATACAGGGTGACCCCAAAAGACAATAAATACAGTAAACCCCAAAATAAAACCCATAACAAGTATGTTATCCTGCCGCTGGATCTCATCAAGTGGATGATATCACAATTTGCAGTGCGTTGTAGATGCATAAGGAGCAGCGGCTTGGCCTAGGCCCAGCCACTTGTAATGGGAGGGCATGGCCCATCCAAATGTGAAACCAGGCGTGTCAAAAAACACATCGTAAAATTATGGGCGTCGTAAGGATTTTTTTTTCCAGTGATGGTGCCAGTAGTGAATTTTTCCAGGGGAAGGCCAAAAGTGGTGAAATTTCATTTTACCCATTCGAAATTAAGAAAACCTTTTTTTTGCTAAAACTTCAATAGAAAAATGTCAATTTTCAAAATCCAGGGGTTCTTGACCCCCGTTCCAACGCGCATGCTTCAAATTTATTTTTGTGGTCTATTTTGAATAAATGAAATATTAGAAACTGCTACAGTTAAGACTGTTGGTACACAATAGCACAGATGTTTCGGTCTGTCGCATGGAGGGTGCAAAACTGACCTTTGCACCTGGTGTAAACTTCAAAAAATAATTATCATAAGTCAAAGTAGCACTCCATACCATTGCCATCATGTTCTTTTTCATCGGTTACTCTCTTGTTACTTGTTGGTGTGCTGTTAACGCATGACGTCACTGGTTCCGGTACTGTAAAATTTGCCACGTGCATATGCTGACACACGCTTCGCAAGCCAGGCCTTGCCCCTCCCACATTTGAAAAAGGTTCCTCCATCGATGCGTGGATGGATGAATCAATGAGTTGTTCCTGAGAGGTGGAACCTCGCTGTAGCCGTTGCAATGCGATGATGCCCGAAACAACTGCCAAATAAAGCCGTTTGGTCTTTTTAGTCACTTCCTACTTCAATAGCGTTCGGACATGAGACCGTCGGTGTAGTCTGGCAACTTTTTGTCTGCTTTGCTATCGGAACACCTTTACGGGGACGAAGTACGTGTGGCGGAGACATGGGCAACCTCTGCACCGTGAACAAAACTGGCTAGGCAGCGTGTGGTTGGTCTTGCACATTGTTCGTACAGAGCTTGCATTCGGACTTGCCATGCTCAACGACTGATCGTCAAAGAAAAAGTGAACCGAAAAGGCATTTATGTATGTTTGTAATCACTGTGGTGTTGCTTTGCGTGCATGTGCTTGCATTATATCGCGTGTTTGTTTTGAATTTTTGTAATGAAGTCAAAGGGTGTTTTAGCCTAAATAAATTTTAATCTGCTTCATGCAGATAACACAACTGCTTTTATTGTTGGAAGGCTATAAATTTATAGATTCAAAGGTGGGTGTTTTCGTCACTAATCAGGCTCGCGTTACAGTGGGGTCTTGCACAGGGGCGTCTCCAGATGGTTTATTCCTACCACTAGCGTACGGAGGGGGGACTGTGCCATGGGCCCCCCCTCAGACCCTAAAAATAAAAAAAATTATAAACAGTATTCGGCAGTATATACCAAAATGTTTAATTGTAGGCGAATAACACTATTTTGTTTAGTAAAACGCCTCTCAAAGCACAAAATGACTATATTTTCTAAAATTTTGGGGGGAGGCATGGCCCCTTTGGCCTCCCCTCAGAAATTTTCTGCGTACATCACTGATTCCTACATTCATGTTGTCGGAAATAATTATCGATTATAATCCAAGACGTTTTTTAGTATATCGGCGAACGTGTGCCTAGTTTCACAGCCAAAATATTATTTTTTTTTACTGCATTGTAGTCGTGATTCCGAGCATCTGCTTGACTGGACGTGACACACACAAAGCCCGGGTTCGTCATCAGTAGACCATCCCATGGCACTTTCAACAAATTGCAAGCATCTTACGGTACTCCCGTACAACCGGGGATTGCCGCCATGCAACAAGCATGATAGGCCGTTAAAAAATGACGGGCAACTTCACCGTTGCTCATTGGCATATTGGAAAAAAAGGGAAGAGGCAAACACTCCAAAACAAGAGTGTTGACGACTTTTTATGGTCAGAATTTTTTTGCTGGGAACTTCACAAAAAAATTACTGCGAACACTTGCCCCCGAATACAATGTTGCTGCGCGACACACATTGTCTGGAAGTACGTTCACGGGGAATTTTTCGCGTTCAGTGCGGACCTCGACTAGTTCGGGCTAGCAGTGATCACTTGGTCATTTTACGCAACGAAACAACGTTGTTCTAGGTAGGAGTAACTTGTTCACGATCATCTTTAGCTCTGTCAAAACACACAGGTACTCTGAAACAAACGTTGAAAAATTCGCAAATCGTGTAAACAAGGTTTGATACCAATTTTCAAGTAATGGTAGTTTTACAAACCAAAAAATGTTTCCGTCGTATCCGTTCGTAAATACTTCATATCCTCACTCTAGGCGTCAACCTCTTGCTGCAGGTAATGTTCTCTCGGTGGCCTTGGTAATGCGCGGAGTATTTGGAACCACGCAACTTTTTGGGTTTCACTGCACACGGACCGCTTAATTTGTCACAGAGATGTTTGTATAAGGATTAGCTTGCCTTACCGACAAGTCAGGCACTCAATACCATTGTGAAGACGCACTATACAACGAAAAAGTAAAAATTCAGTAAAATAGTAGATGTCCCTCGGATTTCCCTTGTTCCGTCGACCGTAACTGCAACAATGATCTATTTAATTGATCTGCACTCATTCCAAGGCCAGACAAAGTATTTAGACAACCGAAAAACGAGCATAATTACGAGAGTTACAAGCAGGAGTGTAGTGGGGCGGGAACGGCGTTCCGACACCTTTTTCATGTTTTGCTTTAAAATGACTTTGAAGCTGTTTTAAAATGGCTTCTATTCCTGATTCAAAGCATCGTATTTACTGGGGAATACCTCAACAGTTGATATGCACCGTTAACCTACACCACCGCGATTGGTCGTTGTTTCCGTTCGTTCCTGTCATCGCTCAATTCTGTGGTTCCTCATTAATCGATACTGAACTGCTTGATTCTACGTTGCGTTGGCTTACGTTCAAGTGTGTTGAAGAATTGGTTCTATAACTGAATATAATCAAGGAAAGCAATCACATGAAAGATGGTTTTAACAAAGTGGTGAGAGCCATTAAGCCGCGATCTCAAGACGTCAGGTCGCACGTTGGGCGATTGACTTGCGCTCGTTCCTGCAACTGGGTTGACCTCTCAACCAGAAGAGTTCCTTGAAAGGTAGCCCACACAACAACATCAGCTTCCTACACTGGTACGAAAATGCGAAACATCGTTTTTAAAATAACAAAGACATTCAGCAGCGCTTTCTAAGACAACCTATCCTGTACGAACGGCAGCGTCAAGTCTATAGAGTGTAACACAATCAAGACATTTTTGTGAAGACAGTGTAATGCGGTGCTTATTATCTCAAAACAGGGATACGTGTCAAAATCACAGCAGACAGCTGAGTGCTTTCAACTAATACTTAAAACCAAAACACGAATTCACAAATTCAACCTGACGTGAAAGTTTGTTATGCGCAAGTGTGCTCGCGAAAATAAATTTCAACCACATTTATTAGTAAGTTGTCTAAATACATCGTTCGCAGAGGATTTTTGCTGAATTGGATAAACGAAGTTTAGTTTTTTGCGAGTCTATTTCACGTGGAGGTCTAAGCACCGCGTCGCATATGCGATTATAAGTTAAAAATACAACCCTGTGAGGGTCAAACAAAAGACTAAAAACAACTGCATATTCAATGTTTTTAGTGGGGCTTTTCTCCATGTACCTCAAAAAGGAATAATTGTAAGCCTTAGGAAAGTTCCATCACATAAATATCGATACTGCTTACCAATTATAATTTAACACTAAAGATAAAGATCAAACCTGTTCCTTAACCTTCACTGCACACCTGATAAACTTTTGGCTGGTTAGCTTTTCTAGTCTTTTGGTTTAGCCATTTGCAGACATGAGCGTCAGGAGGGTAGGAAAGTACATTTTTAGCAAAAAAGGTTGTTTTTTTGGTTTCGACAGGGAAAAATGAAATTTCACTGCTTTTGGCCCCTCCTTGGAAAAAATCCTTCCGGCGCCCATGTTTGCAGGAGATCGGTTTCAACAAGCTGAGGTGCAACAAAAAAGTGCATTTGAAAATTAGAGACGCGTCAATGTTTTAGAACGGAGGAATATGAAGCTGCTACTGACAAATCCATCGCCAGTCGGCACCAGGTTTTCCAGGGGTGTTCGCTGACGAATGATCTTTTCATGCTGCGCATGCAGCAGGAGCACGCCGATTCAGTCGAACATTATTGAGGCAATTCTCTGGACCGCATTAAATCATACGTCACTAGTTTCCAGCAATGTTAATGCACGCGGCATACAGCCTTTCAGCAGTGGCACAGACTCTAGGAAACCTTTGACTCATGAAGCAAGCGATTTAGTAAAATTACCAGGAGCTGGCCATCCAGTGAATAGTATCTTAAAAAGTAGCATCATTGCGCACCAAACGCAAACATTAAAAATAACATCTTCGACGGCTCGACGCGGCTCCGATTTGATCTGGGTTCGCTCATGAAAGTTTACTCGTGTACTGTCTTCATGCAACTTGGGCACGACGAAATTCGACGTTTCCGCGAAGCATATGGGCAACTACATAAAACGTGAAGGTTCGGCTGACCTCGCATGACAGACCCAAGCCCGTCCGGTCACGGTTCACAGCACAACACAGCAGTCATGTGACTGCCTGATGCTGATGAAAGAGCACACAAAAATAAAACTCGTTAACTTTACTCTGCTCGCGGGTCAACCAAACACGGCAATGCCAGCAGTGAGCACAGCTACAACGTCAATAACGCGCGAGCCGGTGAGGGAGGCGCCAAGCGCAGGCGACCGAAGGTTGAACCGCGCTCAGCAATCCAATCAAACAAACACAGCGGAATCGCATTAGCAAACAACTGCAGTGCTCAACAACACGCGCGAGTGCATCATATACGTGCAGCCAATGCGGTCGTCCTTCCGCATGGAACTCTTCATAGTTCGTACCGGATACCTGGATCAACAGCGCTTATTGAAAAAAAACTTTTTGCACAAAGCCATTGGTCGAACTTGTGCAAAACACAAAATCATGCGCTTTCGGAAGCCGAGAACACAGAACGTATTAATCTTGTACCGTTCTCACGCACACAAAGGGTGCGCTGATTGCGATTTCCAAATCCTTATTGCACGGTGAGCAACGACAAAACGACAGCTTCGTAATTTGGGTCGAAACCGAAAAGCGGAAAATAAGACCATAACTGCATTAAGTATTGATCAAGCCACGAATAATATTCACAATCACCGGAGAAAGAGTAAAAACAATACAAAAAAACAACAGCCCTGCCGTGGAGCTGACGACGTGAGCCTTTAGGTAATACGCAACTGTCGTTGGGCCTAAAACGTTAAGTATACCAAAAAACGCAATGATTTCTTCATAAGTTAAGCGATTTTTCGTGTAAGGAGCAATAGTAGTTGCGTTGATAACTGTAACACAGCACTGGTAACGCTTTGCACTTCCGCGCGATTGGGCAGCTTAGGTTTCAATTCATCTCATCACAAATCATACAAGTGAGTCTACTCCCATGGTCAAAAACACTAGTTTTTGCAGCCCAGTAACACTAAAAATCAACCACTCGATTAAGACTTAAAAGTAATTTCGATCGAGGACTGACGTCAACCAAAAGCATGGAGCAGGAACGTCAAAAAATCACACCAGACGTAGAATATTGAAAATGCTTCGCTTGTCTCAAATGCACTGCTTCTCGAGGATAAAGCCTACGAAGTAAGCACTGAGCATCACGAAGCAATATTCACGTCGTATGGCGCAGGAATATTTCAATGACGTAGGCACGATTCAACAGTAGCTCCGATACCTCGCCTCACACGACTTGCTGCGCGCGTGCACCTTTTATGATTGCTCAAAAGGGTCACCAATGCCGTAACTAAGCAACCGAACTTCGGCTTTCAACCACATAATAGACGCGCGGAGCACTAAACAAAAAGTCAGTCAAAAGGGAAACGAACAGTGATATGCTTGAAAAGACAAACACAACAGCTCTTTTCGCACAGCACCGGGTACAAAACAATACACAACCACCGCAATGTTCACATACTGGAATGCTCGCCATATGAATGAATGAATGAATGCCCAGGGTGTGTGTTTGCTACAGAAACGGCAGCGGCTGAAGAGTGCAAAATATAATATCTGTTTCACAGTGCGCAGACTTGCTATCGATTTTTCTCAAGATCAGTTTAAACCGGAGCGGCGCTCCGTCACGCTTCGAACCCGGGTCCAACAAAGTGAGTTGTACCGGTAACAACGGCTCGGAGTGCGATCGCCAATCACGCGATGAAGCAAAAATAGATCGACGACGGTGCTCGTTACCGCGGCAGCGCAAATAACGACTTTTGTCACACCCACGATAAACCGGTTGTGCAGTGGGCGGCAGCCGACGCGTCTGCACCACGCGAACAATGCAGCGGGTCGCTGCGGCGCACTGGAGCGCGATAAACACGCCTCTCGTGATGATGTGGTCGGCAGAGTCCGTACGAGGCGTTGGAGAACGACGTAGATTGCGAGCGAGTGCGCAGCACGCGTTGACCAGCGCCGAGTCCGCACCTTAGTTCGTTGCTAGGCAGGTCACCAGGATACTCTGGGTGGAACCGCTGGCGCTCTTCAGCACCATTGAGGCTGTTTCCTCCCCAGGGTCGGGCAGCGACACCGACAATCTCGTACGTGCGGTTGCTGTACGCAGCACCGTGGTAGACATGGTAACACGGCCCGCAATCATCCTGCAAGGTGCGCCATGACCTTGCCTCACAGTCTTGATATTCTGTGCCCTGGTCTTCGACGGTGGAATAAGCAGTCCTCGCTTCGAAGGGCTTGGCAGATGCTTTTTGCAGTCCGGAGTATATCCGAGGCAACGGCACCGGTCTTCGACGTCCCGCAGGTCTAGCCTGGGGGAGATCCAAATGATCTCCCGTTGAAAACGAGCGATAGTGTTTCCGTGGGGCGGGAATGGGATAGTAAGTGCAGCAGTCGCCTGGCGTTCGCTCCTCTGTGAACGCGCGTGAAAGCGCAATATCGGATTGCTTGAGCGACGAGATAAACGGAGCTTCAGATCCAGTGAGAGAAGCAGGGCTGCCATCGTGCGGATATGCATCTGCGCTTTTCGATCTGCTATGAGGCGCACCAAGACGCCTTTCACTCCACGCACTGGGATGTTTTGACGAGTAGCAAGCATCTTGACGACCGACCGCTTCCTGGTATTCCTGCCGCTGCCTGCCTTCGGGATTAAAAGAATCGAGACGGGGCGAGAACACTTCAGCGAGAGCCAGGTGCGGTTGCGCACTTGAACATATGCTCTTGTCAGACGCAAGTGCGTGCCTTTCGCAGTATGAGTTTCTCACGGAGCTTGACCTTGACGACAGTCTTTCACTCGCGCCGCGGCTGAAATAATCGCTGCAATGACGCCCTCCGCCGGTGGTTATTTCACGAGCATCGGGCAGTGCGCGTTCGTTCGGAGTCGGGTAACTTCTTTCGAAATGGCGATTAAAAGATTTCGAGGGCATCAGTTCCGGCTGACCGGCCAACTGGTCGTTCGTTCGCTGGAAGCGACTTTCGACGCAAGCGACGCTGCAGTTGGCGTTGTCGTTCGCAGCACCGCGCTTGCCCACCAGAGCGATCAACGAGCCATAATGCGCCTTTCTATCCAAACCGGGGCCGAAGGTCTCGTCGTTATCTTGCGCACAACACGCGTCAGGGTCCAAGTCACCCGATCCGCCATCGCTGGCTCTCAGACAACGCGTAGCATCGTAGGTTTGCTTCGCTTTGATGTTCGCGTTGCCGCGGCTGGCGTGTACAGTCGCAACGTATGTTGTGCGCGGCACCTCGGCGACGGCACTTGAAGCACCGCCTTCGCGCTGCTTCAGATCCTCACTTATGTCTGGATTGTCTTGCCGCAGGCGTTTCGCAGACCGCGACGACACGTCGGCGGCGGCGGCTCCGCCGACCGACAGCAGCGATGCGGCCTCCTTCACGCGATATCGCACGCCGAGCATGTCGGCAGCAGACTGTCTCCGGGGGAGCTTTTCCTTGCCGGACTGATAGGTTTGCGGCATGCAGTCGTCGGCAGTCAAATTGTCCAAACCGCCCGAAACGGCGGAGGCAGCGCGTTGGTTCCGCGATTTGCTTTTGTTGGCCGCAGTGGCAGTACTTGCAGAGTAACTGGCTCGTTTTTCGAGGGAAGAAACGTCCTGCGACATCGGCTCAGCGCGGAGCGTTTGCCTTGCTTTGGTTTTCTCCACAGTCGTCGCGGCCAAAGCTTCTTCCTTCGAAACGCGATGCACAACTTTATTGCGGATCGTGGTTTCAGTTTTTTCTGGGCGTTTGTTGGTGAGGTTTTCTGTTAAACAAAATCAACAAAAAAACTGCTGCGTTAGAAGGAACCGAATGCCAGCGAAAACGGCAAACTTCACTAAAAGCACCGTGACCCAACCAAGATATCTGAAAAAATAGCGATTTGGCACTATCTAGTTTTTGTTATTTTTCGCAACCCCGGCAATTTTTTAAAACCTTAAGGCATCGCGATAAACCGCGCAGCTGTCACAATCAGCCATCCTACCTCAAACTCGGTGGTTTTCCAAACTTACCCTTAAGTCGCAGCATACAACCAATAATTAAGCCAACCTTCTAGTCAAAATGCTATTCTCAACATACAAGTCAACGTCAGAGAAGGCATGCTATGGTAAAAATATTGAACGAAACTGGTGTTTCAAACTGTTGCAGATGAAATACATGCCTAGGCTACCTCTCATGTTGCTCGATTTGAAGCTGAGGGGATCAAAGTCCAGACCACGTTCATCCATTACGCTGGGAAAGTTTGGGCCCAAGCCCCAAAAGGGGCTGCTGCTGCCATGCACGGTCTCCTTCGTCGGTGACAACTCTTCGGAAGTTCCCGCACTGCAGTACATAAAACACAGCTGTTCCAAGCAGCATACGACATAGATGGCGACAAATTGCAATAAATCTGTTTTCCGAAAAGGAGAAATTTTGAAAAATAACTTTATGCATTGACAGAAACGAAATCTATGACGAAGGTATTGATCATAGCAATAGAGGTGAACGGCATAGCTCAAAACCTTACTCACCTCCACTTTTCCCAATTTGTACACAGCTTGCAACAAACCTGCTGTCGTTCACATTTCACATATCCTACAAGTGCATATACTTGTATGCAAAACATTTGAGCTGTCCTGTTTACTTTCGTTTTTTTTCGTTACAAATTCTCTATCAGTCAATGAAGCTAGGTCGCATCAGCAAGCAGTGTCCACACAGGGCTGGATTTACTTGCTAGAGGGCACTAGACCAATCTTATCAGTGGACCCCAGAATTTATGGAAATGTGTGAGAAAAATGAGAAGCAACATCCACATTGGTACAACACCATTATTTTTCGGATTGTCACAAACGTTTTATTATTATTACTACCCTGGCTCTCTTGTTTTTTTAGTAACTTTAAGTGCCACATCAGCTTCAGGGGACTCCAGGTACCCTAGGACCTAGTTCAATAGCCTACTCTGTCTAATGTCAAGTCTGGTCCTGCCTATACTTAAAAAAAATAAGCACACCTACGTTTCCAGCTTTTAACAATGATCAGCATAATTTAGAACAGGCAATATGCCTACGCAGAAAATGCGGTTTGACCTCAAACAATGCAGGAAGTAGAAAATGAAAAGGCGCTAATAAGGAACACAAAAAGCGTTGAGACAAGACCCGTCAATCCCTGTTTTCTACCCGTTGAACCGCCACTAACCAGAGAAAAAGGGTGACAATATACGGTACACTTGTTAAGGAATGATGCAGGGGTCTAAAAACAACGAAACGACAGCCAATAAGAACGAACAAACAACTCCTTTTCACCCAGAACGACTGGGTAATGAATGCTGCGTGTCCATCGCGTCGTCAGACTCGTTGCAGGAGTATACGACGCCGGTCGGCCGCTCTGCTCGGTTGTCGCGCGCCCTCCTTTCGACGCCGTCCTGTTTCCACGAGCAGAGAGCTTGCGTCGCTGCGCTTCTGTCCAACAAGCCAGGGTCCTGCGCGCACGCGTCCACAACGGTATTCAGTGCTGCGCTGGGCGACGGGCACCACAAAGCCTAGATCGGTCGTATACAACACTGACAACTATTCGCACGTGGCGGTGTGCTTACCGGCTCGAAACACGCTGAAAGTCTACGTTGGTAAGAGACTTAATTAATATAATACAAAATCTCCAACGTAAAACCCACACGTCCACTACTCCAATTTTCATTTTACAGGAACTAAATTGTCGGCCACGAGTACTGCACATGAAATGCCCACTCCTTCCGAACACAGCGCCTCTGCAAAGCTGTTAGAGCGCGATGCTAAAATAACTGCAGCCCACAACTTCACGAACCTCACACGACAAAGCGTGAATCAGCGGCCGTTCCGCAACGCAGTCGAGTGAGCGCTGCTGCATGGAACTGATGGAAGATATGAGCGAGTCTTCGCTTTGGCATCGGCGCAACGAGCCTGAGCAACAGAAACGCTATTTTTGTGTTGCACGACATCTGCGTGAGCTGCCGGCCTGTAGGTCAGAGCACCAACAGCATGGCATACCACGCGACCAACAGCACATGCAAGCTACTTGACGCCAAACTCCCGGCGCTGCATTAATAACGCGACGGAGCGGTTCTGCTTTCGGCGAAAAACGACAGAGTCGTGAGCGAACTGGCGGCTTATCGCCTTGAGCTCGTCAAACGCAAGAACTAAGGCTTCGTTTAATGAAACGATCGAGTGTCTGTTACTTGAAAATCAAGTGCTCTGTTTCTCAGTTACGAAAAACAACATTAGGTGATCGCACAAGGAAGGGAAAGCTATCGGTGTAGCAAATTTAGAACTCCGGTAAAATAGCTTTGCCACAAGGAATACAAAAGAAGAAGTTCAGACAACAGAAAACAAACCTAGAGGGTCGAAGCTCAAGTTTTGCCCAAGCACTTCTATAGACACAATACGTAGTTCTATCATGCGAAGAAATGCTACAGGAAATTGATTGCTTCCAGCATTTCCGAAGAAGTCACACCTTTCATCTCGCTCAGATTATAGTTTAAAGTAAGATAATGTTTGCATGTGGATCCGAAACTTTGAAAAACATCAGGTTTGTTTTGGCATTAGTGAGGAAAATCGTAACGCACAAAAGAACGCAACATTTCAAATGTAGAAACAGTAAAATAGCAAAGCAATTTAGGCACTTGAAAACTCACTGTGACTCAAAGAAGCAGCTTCATCCACAGCAGAGCCTTTCCTCAGCAAGCTACCGAGCCTCATCTTCCACTTGGATGAGGTCATTCCCTGCTTGGTATCAGGACTTGCTTTGTCGCATAGATCGTTCGAACTACCTGCACTTTTCATGTGCGTACCTGCAACATGAGAACAGCCATCACATTTATTACATTTGAAGCAAATTCCATGATCTAAGGAGCCGATCCTTTTATTCAAATTTGAATAGTTCATGTCCGAAAAATGTATTGTGTTACTGTTAGAGATCTGTAAACGGGAAAAATGTCAACTTCTTGTTTATTCTAAAAAAACAGGTTCGTAGGGTCATTCTAATAAAAACTGTTTAACCAGCTTCAACTGAAAGAAACAATAGGAAAACACCTTCTATGTCAAAACAAGGTCGATCGAAAGCTTCTTTTCCTGGAGATTACAAAGAAGTTAGCTCGTTTGCGATTTAAATGGGTTTACAATTAAGTTAACTTGTTCCTCACTTTGTTTTCAATCCCGTAAAATCTTCAACACTGCAGTCAGAATCTAACCGGACAAGCGCTCAATGCAGCTATAAATACTTCCACAGCACGATCTCAGGCAGTTTTACCGCGCGTTTTCAAACTTCCTGAAACCGCCTTGGATGACTTTCCAGCACCAGAATGAGCGACGTCCTGAGACGCAGGTCGTGAAGAAGGTTGCGACGTTAAAGTTTTTTTGTGTTGTTTCCTGAAACAGAAACCTGGCAGCTGCAATGAATGAAACTGAAAACGTCTTAGATAAGCTGACACAAGCAAGGTTTCAAACAGAAGTTATTAGGCTTATGTGATGATAACTAACAAAAACAAAACAGCAATCGAAAAAAAAGAATTATCGAATAACGACAACACTTACGATGTTTAGGTGAGAAGGAACAGGCCGTCGAAGCACATAATAATCTCGCGGAATAAAAGCATCATGCAAATTAAATGAAACAGGAAAAAGTTGCAGAAGGCATGCTCAACCCTCAAGGCGTGAGAGGTATTTTGAGGAACACACCATGCTTTGCCAATAAAAAACTCAACACCAAACACTGTGCATGCAGTTACTTGGCACACCCAGGTAAAAAAAGGCTTTTGAAGTATTTTGGTGAAGCTTCATAATGGTTTTCAGTAAACGTCTGGAACTGACGGTTGCACAAAGTAAATTAAATTCAGTAACGCAGTCGTTAGTCAGAGCAGCAACATCGCCGAAATATCACGCTAAGGTACGCAGAGACATCTTTGGAACGCAAATTTACGAATTTCCCTTTTGCCGCATGTATAAAAAGAAAGCAATTCGCAATGGCTGTCGTACAAGGATTGAGTTGTGTAAAAGATGCAAAACACATCAAACTGCGGTCGCCAAAAGTAAAAGCATCTGACACACACACACACATACATACACAGCTACGATGAGTGTCCGGCAAACAATAACCCCAACGCAAACAAGTTACACTCCCCAAGCGAAAAATGAACACCATGCAACTGCTACTACTTGCTACAACCAAGTGGCCAGCCACAGCTGATTCGGACGTCACACGCCACCCTTCGCTGCAGTTGTGAATTAATCTGATCAGCAACACAGCAACGTTGTAAGGGTCAACTTCTACTGTTCAAAATTATTTAGGACCACGCACACAAAGAAGCAGAAGTGTGAAAGACAGAGGCTGAAAGGGAAAGGTCATGATTGTGATTAAAGCTGGGAGGATTTTCTGCGAGATTCTTTATCGAGGCCGTCTGGGTCGTCAAGATTTTTGCGGCTCTCGGCGTCAGTAAAGATGCGACTTATCGTTATTTGCCGGTTCCTGCGTTTTTGAGTGAAGTCACCGTACGATCTTCGCCTGCGTATGCGACAAACAGATCAGCTGAAAGCACATCGTTAGCGAGCGATAACACAAAGAAAATCGTGTCGTGGTCAGCAAATGGCGACCTGCGGTTAGCGAAATAGCGGCTCGATTTTAACATGTCCTCCTATTGGCTCAGCCAAACGCTATGTGCGTCGTTGCGGCACACGAATGCCATCGCTCCAGCGCAGGTAATCCGATCGACTGCCGTCAAATGTGTTCGGTAATATCTGACAAAACGTGTCCCTTGTACTTAACTTTTTTATGGTGCGATGTTCGCGACGAAACTCATCATCAGCGCAGCAACTATGAAAGTTGATCAAATGCTTCGTTTCGATGGAAAAGGGAATAGAGTCAACATTAGTAAAAACACGCAAGGCTTCTTCTGTTCAAAAAGAGCCGGTTATTAAACCTCACAGGCAATACCGAAAAATGTCAACCAGTGTCAATGAATGCAGCCTTTCGATCGGTCAACTCTTCTGGATCCACACACACCACAGTTAAAAAGGCACGGAAGCAAACGTATACGAACAAAGCACACGCAGCTATAGCAAGGAATTTTACGGTGAAAGACGCCTTAGGCTGCCTCCGATCAATTAAATCAATTCACGCCGACGTTAACTTGCGTGAGCACAGGCACGAGGTCCGCTGTAGCGATCCCTCACCAGCAGCACCCACTTAACACGTGATACACTTAACGTAGTGGATCACAACACCGAAACAGTGAAAGTTCAGGACGAGAAACGGTAAGTGCATGCTTCATGTGCTTGACACGCAATTGGCTCGAACAAAAAAAAAGTTAGGCCATATGCTCACAAGACAGCAGTACAAATGAAATACCTTCGTTCATAGGATGACCTGGACGTGTCAGAACGCTGTCGCATTTGAACGTTGAAAACGCTCGAATTCTCGTTTGAGCCGGAAATGTTAAAACTGTCCGATGAAGCAGGCGTTGGTACCGTCTTGGATCGAGCTTGTGCCTCTTCTAAGCTGATCAACTTAAGTGCGTTGACGATCATTAACGACCGGGGTCTCAGTGGTTTGTGGTCTGCGCAGAAATTCAAGGGTCGCCGACAAGGAATGGGCAAAAGTTTTTTTGCAAAAGCAGAAATTTGCGCTGGGTTTTGCTTAAATCTACGTTAAAACGCTGCTGGAAGCGTTGTGCCCGTGGCGCTCGGTAATTTTTCAGCCCAAATCTTCACTACTTAAAAAAACGACTGGTCACGACCAGCAAATGAATATTTAAAAAACAACGGCATCGACTTTCAACGTACCTGCATCGTACTGAACCGTCTGAAGCTTTTCGCTAAAAAGAATGTCGCCATTCAAGATCAGGAACTCAAGTACGACCGACTGTATGCGTGCCTCCGTGAAGGCAGCCAAACCCGCTTCGATATCTCGTGACCTCAGCAGGTTGGGAGCCCAGACTATGGCCAGGTTTCTGCAGTGCATTGATGTTTGCGAGTCGTGCTCGGCCATGAAGCGCAGGTGCTTGATCAAGCATTTCAAGGTTCTGATGAAGAACCAAAGAAATAAATAAACAATGCGGTAATAACTTAGCTCAATTTTTCTTTGAATCAAAATCGAACAAAAAAACGAAAGAAATTACCAAATGGTTTTCAATTACTTTTTGGTTTACGGTTGACGTACGCGGCACTTGCTTCAGCTCAACTTCGCTGAACTGAAAGCTGGGCTGAAGCAGGAGCAAGCATTTGGCTTGCGGCTATCCTCGATCATCAACTTCAAGCCCCCGAACTCTAACTTGTCACGTGACACTTTCCTCCGATCAATACCTGTAATGAGGTGGAGGCAGCTGTTGTATCACGTCGTGTACTTTCAGCAACCGTTCCTCTCCTTCGTACTCGCTCATGGCACTGGCGAATCGATTGTAGAGCTGGTACGTAAGTAACGGATTGGGCAGTTCTCTGCAAGAAACAAAGCCCAAGCCTGATGTCTGGTCTTGCAGCTGACGTGATTTAAAGCTGTTTTCCGAAATCGAGGCCGCACGAATTTTCACGCCCGAGTCAAGAACAGTCTATTCCGCATTTTAATTACCTTTCTGACACTAATGACTGAACGAAGAAGAATTAAGACCTTTTCTTTTTACCGTGAACAATGTGACATTAACTTATATCACAAGTAGCTTTCAAATCCTAAATCACCAAAACATTCGCACAAGAAGTTGGGAGATTTATTTTTTTCAGCAGCATGTGCAATGCCATTTCGCAGCAATATTCATCTGCTTTCTTCAAACGCAACCAACAAGAATGGACAAATAAACTGCTAGATTTTTGACGGTTTTAGCTTCGTTCAAAAACGTGATGTAGAAATTTTTACATGCACTCAAAAACGATTTTCACTAGAGCAAAAATCTGTTATACGTTTTCGGATGAAATGTTTAAAGCGAGCGAGCTCTCGGTCAGTCAAAAATATTTGCTGATGAGGCGTGTAGCCATGTATTCGAAAATGTGCTGTGCGAAGCCTGCCATTTTAACTTGGTCATTGCAGTACATGAGATGAGAGGTGGTAGAACATAAAAATGGCTAAAATATCTTGGTGCATGAAAAAACGTAGTTGAAAAGAAGTAGCGCAACGTAGTTGAAAAAGAAGCGCAGATGGTATTCCTAAGCTGTTCTCAAAAAGTGATGGTACTTCACATCTCATGGTTCACCGCAAATAATAGTGCGCGCTAAATGATCAACTAAGAATTTATGAAGATAGCGCAAGCCATTCAAATTCGTAGCGCCTTCGCTGTATTTTCATGATAAGCTGAAAAACGAATCTAAATTAATTATGCGTTTGCAACGTGGGATTTAAAGCTTTCAACGATCAGCACTCTCACACAAACGATCCGACAAGCATGCGCACTATCACAGCAATTCTCAGCGATAACGCGTGGCTGCGCAGATGCGAATTAACACTTGTCGTGACGAACCAACCAACTCGTTGTGCAACAACATCAACATACCGAAAATACAGCTTGCAAAGACCCGCGATGCTGTGCGGATCGCATATCGCGCCGCCGTCGCGCGACATTCCAGGAACGCGGCCAGCCTTTGGGAGGCTGATGACCAGTTGCTCGAAATCTGGCTGATGATCTGAATCGAATTCGTAGCGAAGATAACGTATGTGGGACGCGACGCCCGATATTCGGTATATGCCGTCCACCAGGCCGTGCTTCTCTATGAATCGTATACATTGGAGAACAACAGCCGGAACTGGAAAGAAAAAAGAACCAGAGCGCGGTAAGTGCCCTCGCAGACGACATGTAAAACATCAACCGCATCACCTGCCAGTCTGTACAGCAGGAAGTTGATCGTGACTAAAGCTACTAAAAAAACAAATCATGCCAATTGCATCTTCATAGACACTAGACAGTTGATACCAATGAAACTAGGTTCCGAACAAACCGCAACGATGGCACGCAAGCAACTGGTAAATGCCACAGCAATGCGCTTACAGCTGATGAATGTCTCACCATCTTCTCCGGTCCGATGCAGCAATTCGCCAAGGTCACAACCAAACACGCGCTCCTTCAAGATTCCTTTTTTCTTCAGCTGCGATTTCGAAGGACGGTTTGCTAAAAATGACCTCAAGAAATCCATAATTTTTCCGTGTCTTTTCGCAACTGCAAGTGCACAAAGATCATTTGCACCATCGGTCGTTAGCGGTAAAAACTGAAAAACATAGACTGTTTTTGGGTGGAAGTGGTCACAAACTTGGTTTAGTCGCAGCACTCGTGATATACGCGGGGGGTGAAAACGGTCGCTCGTGTGTTCCCATGACATCGGTGGCGCTGTTGATACGACGGACACACTGTGAGGGAAAAGATCCCACTTTCAAGCCTTGTTTGCCTCTCCACCAACCGGTGGCACCCATTTCGATGATGGAAACCATGTCTCCGACCTACAACGCAAAACAAACATTTTGTTGAAAACTGCTAAGCAGGTGTCTCCATGCGAAAAAACATGAAAAGTTGCGCCACTTTCGTCTGCTTTCATCGCACGCATTTTTAATCCAGGAAAAAGTTGCACTTTTGACCTTCATCTGCGACTTCAAAGAAACAGCAATATTTGTAAAGCCACAACAGTGACCCACACCAAGCGAATCGATCGCAATTTATTGCGTAGTTACACATTTTTTAAAATCATGGAAGAAGTTAACAAAGATGCAGTATGGCATGTAATCCAAAGAGCAACTTTTGCTGCCTTAATTTTGAAATCGCTCAGAGAAGGGATGTGATTTTTTTTGCAGATAGGTGCGACATTTATAAAATAAATCAGTTATTGCAAAGGCATCGGTGGCATTGGCCTCAGCAAAATTTACTATTCTGTAAACAATAGGTTAAGATGCATGTAACCAGTCAGCAAATTTTAGGAAACTAAGCTGGGTGGTTCCTGACAGTTTTCCTTCAACAGCAATTGCCCTAGCAAGGACAACATAGGCCTGCAATTACGCTGGGAATACACAATATAAAACCAGCTTTGCATCACTTACTGGATAGGTGACTTGGTACGTAAAGCGCAATAGTGCCAACATGGTTAGAAACAGGGCTGTTAGTAACACTTTGCATTTCAGTTTCAGATTAATTTATTTGATGTTTTAACTTCAGTACAGACAAGTAAAAAGCCAATCTGGCATAGACTTTTTCAAATATTTATAAACTTTCACACAAAGAGTGATATCCCAACCTTATATGTTCAACCTCTTTAGCCCACTAAACATTAAACAATATATACAAGCATTCCAAGCCAGGAAACACCAAATGAGTGATGACATACTTCCAAGTTTAATTCGTCTTCATCAAGGGCAGTGTATCTGCGCACAACACGTGCTGCACCGACCGCAGGAATATTGATATCAGCCACATCACCGAGAGCATGAGGAACAAGATTTCTTCCATGATTATCAGTTTCTAGCCAGTGCAACACAGGTGCACACGATATTTGTCCACCACTTGTAATAGCAGAAAAACTCCTCAAATAAGATCTTAGCAGTTTCTGGATTTCCTACAAAAAAATTAAACACTTGCTGCTGGTAGCACCACCACAGCTTAAATGTTGATGTATGTGAGCAACAGTTTACAATATCATGCCACACAAAAACACACTACTGTGGGAAGTTGAATTGTACATAGTACATTCTATAACCGCAATGTTCACTGTGTAGTGAGCAGGTATCCAACATCTGAGTATGAGAGGTTGTCCAGTGCAACATTAAGCAGGATCTAGACACAGCTGCTGGTCATTTCATCAACACACAGTACGTAAGGAGCTACTATATGCTTAGCGTGGCAAGAGAAGATATTTACACAATGAATGAAAACTGCTTAGCACTAAACTAGTATTCATCCATTGGCAGGTATCTTTCATCCATGATGAGCATATGTGTTTTACAAGGTTCACAGGAAAAGATACTGAAAATGATGTAACTTAACTTGCAAATAGGGCTAGGATGGCATCAGCCTAATATGTAATAATTGCAATCCACAGTCATAGATTTTCATGCAAACACAGAATGCATTCTGCAATTTTGATTCTTTATACAAGCACAATCTAGATATTGCTACACTTTTTCAGTTTTGTATGAAATCATTTGAAAATTCAAATGTAGTACACCAAAGAAGCAGACATGATTAATTTAATGGGATTTGAATATAAGCTTTTCACAACTTTTCTTGGAGACAAATCACGTCTCTTGAATGGCAAACTCATGACTCATGAGAAACTATCTATTAACTACAATTATTCGTACCAGTATTGTTGCTAGGCATATACAAAAAACTAAAAAAGCATTATATATTTGAGTAAAATTATTTGAGATCAAAGTACAAACCATGTGCCCAGCCTAATGCACGCAATATGTTGTTGGTACCATATCTTGGTTGTAAAATATTACTATAAAAATCAACCAGCCGATCTTACAAGAAACAACTATCACTTAACCTTTCATCTTAAATAAGGCAGTTCACTTTTAACATTTAGTAAACATTTTTAAATGAACAAACTGTATACTTGGAGGCATGGGTTAAACATTCTAAATGCTCCTGAATAATGCAAAATGTTGGTTTAGAAATCCGCAAGTGTATTTGATCTTAATTATTTGCACAATTTTAAGTGTAACCTTGTTGGGATAAGCTGTTTTAATTCACTATTTTTAAATTAAAAACAATGGAATTTATTTCTCATAGCAGTGTAACAACAAAATTATTGTATAACATTTTGAACAGGGTGATGGAGTTGAACATGCAAAAAGCTCACACACTAGTTAAATCACTGACAGACGTGGAAAAAAGTGAATTTTGGAAAGCAGCCTTTTAACATTGCTGTTTGCTGAAGTAATAGAACTATGGCAAAATTTTGTATTTGCTCCACACTACATCTACGTTACAAAAACAATTGCATTTACATTATACACAAAGTTATGTGGTGGTGATAGGCTAGGGGTATATTGTTTGATTTTCAATGAAAAGATTAGCAATCAATTCATAGGCCCTGACTGAACTTGCTGTGGTGCACCATGGGAAAGAGCATTAACCTCACCTACTCTGGCAAGAAATACAAGGCTTCAGCCTGCTGCCAATTACTGTCATCCAAATAATACAAAAAATTTAGCAAAGTAAGCATTAAGCAAACACAGGAAGCATTTAATTAAAACCTCAACATAATGTAGAGAAAATTTACATTTACAAACTTTACACAACCATAATGAAGAGGAATTTTACATAAAACAAAACTTTTCAAAAAACATGTATTTGCAAAAAACTGTCTCACTACAACCAGGGCATACTATGGTATGGAATGGTATGCAATGGAATATGGACTGCAAGGAAAAAATTGGTATGGAATGACTCAAGCATGGAATTGGACGGAAAATCTGATGTATGGAATGGAAAAAATCTTCCATAATCCATACAAATTCCATACTTGCATATTTTGACACGGTGTTGCTGGTTTTTCTTTCAGTTAAACATAGTTGCAAACAGTCTGAGTTCAACTAGAACAGTACTTCGTAAACTGAGGAGTACTTCATAATCTACGTCACAAACAGTAACGTGGACGCGAAAAGGAGATCGCTTGTTCTGATTCTGACTCTGCTTTCATGGGACATTATGGCCAGAGGTCAACATGTTTACTTTCGTGCTGCCAACCAGCCATTGTGTAAGACCAGATAGCTACCTTGCTAGCATTGCCAGCAACGTCGCTTTTTAATCTAAGACTTGACTTGGCATCCTGTGACAAAAAAATGTGCCTTAGTTTGAGTGGCAATAACTGAAAGAGAAACTATAATCGCTCTTTATAAGCGAGGCATAAAGGCATTCTTGCTGGCCGCGGCAACTAGTCAGTGCCATATCAGCCCAACTCTGGGCCGCCCCTAAAATTCTTACAGGGGCCCCTTATAAATGGTGATTTATAAAAAAATATTGACATTATGCTACATCTCGAGACCGAATGGCCTTCAAAACAAAATATTCTAATTGCAGACACTCTTTTGGAAGAACCAGCCACGCAGCCAAGTTTTAAGCTTTGGGGGAGAAAAGTACATGATTAGGGGGGAAAGATTTGTGTTTATCATATGTTTAAAGCATATTTTTCTGAGCACAACAAAATTTGGGGTGAACAAAAAATAGTTTGGGGAAAACTGCTCCAAATATCCCCCATGTCTGCAGGCCTTGGCTGAACCGTCACCAGAAAGTCTTCAGTTGGGGGCTTCATGTTTGCGCAGGGGGATAGACATTCTGAAAACTTATATTTAATTCACAACATGAACAGCATTTGCATATTGCGCAAATTAATTATAAATATTTTCCCGTAAATACCTATATTAGGCTTGTAGTTTCTAACTAAAATTTTTTGAACAAGCTTAACAAAAGGAATTGGGTCTTAATAATTGTTATTTAATTGAAATAAAGCTCGTAAAGGCTTTTTACTGGCTGAAATACGCATGCATAAACTTTGATGTCTGGACTTGTTAATCTCTTGGTGCATGGCACATGGTTAGCCTAATAACGTTTTGTATCTCAACTATTCATTCATTTCATTCATTTGTTTTATTTGGGAAACAAACACACACGAAAAACAACAAATAAACAAGATAAAATAAACAAGCAAACTCATGAATAGAAATACAATCAAAATTATATGTGCATCTTCCCGGGGTACCTAATATAACC
>JGI24158J21664_10000730_pt1 | contig 32551 bp, 28 predicted proteins | sample Ectturendosymbi3_FD_21664 | JGI IMG/M metagenome (IMG submission 21664)
GTAATCTAAATGTTTTTGTTTTCACCCAAATTTGATTGAAGCTTTTCTCATTTGCCCAGATTTAATTGAGGCTGTTGGACCTTACCCAAGTGCTCCTATTTTACTCAAATGTTTCTAATTTTACCCAAAACGTTACTAAAGTTTTTTAGTTGGCCCAAATTTGATGAAGGCTGCTGGAATTACCACATGATTCCAGTTCACTTAATTTTGCCATCAGGGGCAAAAAATAATGGCAAAATAGTCTGAGACTATTTTGCCGTTTTGGTCATTATTTTGCCGTTGATTTGGTTATTATTTTGCCTCAGTTTGGAGACTACCTCACTTACATGTGAATGTAGCTGTATACTTTGCCCAAATTTTGAAAATTTTTGCCCGAATAATGGCCAATTTTTCAGCGTTGGGGATGCGACTCCATCCCCTGCATCCCCATGCCGTACGCTTATGATTGAAGATATTGCATACGCAGCAAATCGGTGCAATCGCGTCAGGCTCGCGTTTGGGATTGCAGATGGTGCGGACTTCGTGGCAAGCAATATTCGTTTTCATGATCACACAATTTTGAAAAAAAAACGTCAAGATTTAGTTTTTTTCCAACAGTGATGCCATTTCAAATTAATCCACTCAATATTTGTTGCCAGAGATTACATAGAAATTGTTGTCGGGTACTAGCACTCTGCTTTTTCGAACTTTTTTAGGTGCGAAGGGCTTGCCACTCCGGTATCCACATCTGTTGCTTGTTCGTTCCATAACAGCGAACTTGGATTGTATTCAACCTAAGCTCGCCCCGATTATGGTTCCGCACATGATTTGAATGAACAACTTCACTTCACTGTGTTATATCTTCGCCTGTGCTTTGCTAGACATGCGTCAAACCTCGCATGTCTAGCAAAGCACAGGCGAAGATATAACACACTTTTTAGCACAGAACGACTGCATATCGGCTACCAAGAATTCTATATCGTGGAATGCGATGGTCCAGGCCCAAGGCAGAGTCAGTAATGGCAGTATTTTTAAGGTGTTTTCAGGAACGGAAACGGTCTCAAATTTTTCCAGCGGTCTATCAAAATACAATAGAACTTTCCTGCATGACCACCGCCAAAATGCACTAAAACCTCGCTTTATGACCATCTTGGTATTCAGATGAAATATTTGTTGCGGTTTCTCAAAATGTCTTAATGGTAGCCAAGGTCAAACCTGAAAATACACCCTGGTTCTGTTAGAACCGTCAGATGGCTTGGTGTTGATAACCGTAAACTAATACATTAATGCTTGCGGATTCAACCTCCACCGACAGTTCAAACATGGAAATAAAAAATCGCAAGGCAAATGTTACCCCATTTCAAAAATTGGTTGGTGCTATAAGACGTTGCAGTTACGCAGCGCCAGGAAACCGACGAAACTAACAAAGCAGTGCTGCGCGCTCAGTCTATTATAGTGTGTAATAAGGTCAAAGACCTGATCACTAGTGTAGTGTTATACAGATATAACCATCACCTTCGATCCTGGCGGAATGGTCATCTTTGACTTGTCCAAGTAATCGGTCCAGTTGGCCCAGTTTCCACTGGCTTGTTTTTGGAAGAAGTAGTCGTAGACCAAACCTACATGAAAAAAAACTCAAGTTGTCATTTAGAAACGCACAGCACCTCTTGGCCGTTAAGTCTCGTTGAAATGTTGATTTACTTGCCTCTTAACGTGAACGTATAAACTGCAAACAAATTTTGTTGATGTCCCTGAAATAATTCTTTGAAACCGCATCAATGTGCAAAAATTAGCCACGCGCTTTTGCAGCATCACTGGCATCACATTCTACACCTCGTTCAGGAAAGACATGGCTCTTCGTCAGTTTCGACGTTTTCGGCTTTGGGTAATTTGGATCCGTTCCACTAATTAATGTCCGCAAGAAAGCATCAAACTTGGGTCGGCTGTCTCCAGATATAGTTCCTCCGATGGTCCACACCACCGAGAAGAGGAAGAGTCCTTGCAGCCACAGAAATATCTGAAGAGCCAATTGGACACTCTGTACAGTCTGCATTATGAATAACTTCAACTGAAGTAAAACATCTATGGTTGTTTTAAATCGGCTTCATAAACTCGTTCCTGAAAATCCATAACCTTCCAGTTTTTGCATAAAATCATCACTCAATCAAACATTTTATGATCAGACAAAACAATAGTGATGAACGATTGGCTACCCAAGGCACGGAACGTGTTAGACATTACGGTTTAGCAGATGGTAATACCATCACAAGAGTATTTGCCTGTTAATGTACCATCATCCTTCGAAACGCGTTATAGCCTATCCAAACCAATTCACGTTTACTGTTTAAAAATTTGACATTAAAATATCACCGAAGTTTTATGAGTGCCGCGAAACCGGCTTCGTTTTTCAATAAAAATTTTACTTGTTGACTACTCATTTGATCATTCTCTTCTTTTCCGGATTCCGCGATTTCTGTCAACAGGCTGGAGAAGAGCCTCAAAAATGTAGCAACCAAGTGCATCAGTGACGTTTTCATCTGTTTTTCAATAAAGACGCTGTCTTAATAACTTTTCTCAGTAACACTGTACCGGTTCCAAGTAGTACAAGCATCAAAATACAACACTGTTCGAAAAGATGTTCGAAATATGTTTTCAGGTTATGTTTTCCACAATTACGCCCTTAAGAAAAGAAAGTGTATCCAACATACATAATTTTATTTTTGCCAAGAAGCGAAAATCCGCATAGACAATGAATTTCGGGGAGGAACAGCAACAAGAAAAAACACGGTCGTAAAATTCTGTCGAGTGCATGCTGGAAGAATCAGTGCTTGAAGAAAAAGGAAAAGCATGAAACAACGGAATTACTCACGATGAACTTGCACTCGTGTCTGATAAAGTCCAAACAAGGGTCTATGAGCCATTCAAACATATCGTCCAACATCTGCTTATGATCTTCATCCAAACTTTCGGGAAGCGTGTTCATGTAAGATGTCTGCAGGCGAACAACACAAACTTTGCATTATCAGGGAGAAAGCAAATTTTCGGGAGGAACCGAGCAAAATAAGATGAAAGCGATCGAAAATTGACAACACTGCACACGAACTTTGAAAGGTCTCCATCCAAGTTGATGTGGTTCGAGGTAAATCATTCCGCAACGAGATACAGTTGCAGGCGACGCCTGCTCCAAGTCTGCTGGTTCGAATATCAGGTTCATCTTCACGAAGAAAAAGGGTCGATTAAAGAACGAACGGCAGCGAAGAAGCGGCGTTAAGTGACGTCTTTTGCAGCCACGATAATTTTTGCCTATAACAGTTTTAGGTAGTCTTTCTATATTTCGACCACGTAAAAGCAAAACTGTGAGAGAATTCACACCTTAGAACTCATTTGAATAATTTCGCCGGACATGAGACAGAGCTTTTTGTTGTCGTCAAGCACTGTGTTCATGTTTTCAATCCAAACAGCGTCGACTGGACCGTCGAAAAGGAGCCACTTTCTGAAAAAGAAAGAAATCTCTGTTTCACAGCGGCTTGACAAGGAACATCTCGGCCTACGCGAAAAGTGAAGATAATTCAAATGAAATCTTAACAACCATCGCTTTACAAATTGACCACAATAAAAGCAACAACAACAAAGTTAACATCACTTCTTTAGCAGAACTTCTGCCTTAATGCCAGAAAATCACTGTCCTGGTGTCATGAAAATTGGAAATGTTACATATTTTTTCACCGGTTATCGCTGGTGGACGAAGCCTGCTCTCTGTAAAGAATTGGCAGCACGCCATCCGTCCATTCATGCGACACGGGATCGAAACAGCCGTACAACTGGCCCATGGTGATCGACTTTGGGTTGATGATTTTGTAATCGACAGCAAATTCCTCCATTAGTCCTGCGGCGTGAAGGTCACTCAAAGCACCAGCGAGAACCTGCAGGCAATAAAGCTCACGTTGGACATGTAAAGAATGAGTATAGTCCTAGAAACAGCAGCTTCACGTTGAACATGCTAAGATCTCGCGATTCGAACAAACTTAGAACAGCTTTGTAAAGCTTGACATAACTTTAAACCCACATAATTTTTAAATGAAGTTCTACAATAATATTCAAGTCCACCTGATAAGAAGAAGTTTTGCCACCGAGCGGCTCCCCCACAATCATGAAACCGTGACGAACCAGCATCATTTCGTAAACCTGTGCAAAGCGTGCAAGCTTGTCGTGAAGCTGACAAACGTGGAACAGTGAGCAAAGAATCAGGAAAGCAAGAAGATCATTTTGCAGGCATCAGCAAAAACAGACCTGAATAATTTTCTCTATCGACCATGGATGAGGTTGCAGGTTGCGTTTGTTCATGTTGTCCTTGAGGGCTTGCAGGAAGACGTCGTAATCTGGTTCTGGTAAAACTACACCCGGAAACAGATCAGAGATGATTCCTGAAACACACCAGTGCCGCTAGATTGCATACTTCAAATTGTTATGTTTATAAATGCGTTGTTATACAACTATCTGGAAACGCTGTATAGCTATATATAAGAGACAAAGCTAACTCGTTCAAAAGTATTTCGGTTCTCATCGTGCAAAATATACTGCATTAAAGCAGTTCTGAACCGAAAGACAACGGTACTGACTTTCATTGCACTAACCGTTAAAAAGCGGCACATCTTGCGCAAGGAACTTGGCCAGGTTAACATCCATCAAAGCCCGAAGCATCAGAACACTCTCATCCTGATCTGGATACTTCAACTTCAAATTGCCAGCAGCAGTCAGCACAGTTTTGACGGCTCGCATACCTGTAAAAGCAGACGAAGTCAGAGATTTTTTGTGTGGCAACTGTCATGGTTGGAAACGAAGGTGTAAAGCGTAGGGAGGCTGTCGACTGACACTATCTTTGCGAGCGATAAGTTTTTACGGGGCAACTAGAAACTATTTCACTCATGCTGCGCACGCTGCATCGACATACCGTAATCGTAGTGGTGTTGGGACGATAGTTGCTCGGAACAGAGTCGATAGGTGGCGACGATCTTCTGGGCAAGACTACGAGCGTCTACAAATCCCATTGAGTACAGAGAAATCTCGCCAATCATTGCATAGTCCGGGACCATCATGGCCACCGCCCGGAAGAGAACCTGTAAATAGTTGCAGGGCATGAAAAACGCACATCCTGAAAAAAGATTTTTCGTAGAAAAAAATTAAGAAACATAGAAAAAACATCAAAAAAAGTGGCGCAACTCGAAATATTAGCAACATTATCACCTTTTCTGCTCATACTCCCATTCCGACCACAGCTTCTGTCATGGCGGCAATAGTACATAATATTCTTACATGAGTTATAGCACTTTAGACACAGGCAAAGACGATGGTCTTTTTGCAAAGAGGCGAAGGAGCACATGGAAAATTGAGGGGTTGATTGTATAATAAAAATGTGGCTGAATGTTGTACAGCATTTTCAGAGATAATGCACAATCTTGTTTCTTCTTGGACATTATTGCGATTTAACCAACTGATACGTTGCTGTGTAACAGTTTCACGCTTAAGCCTATTGCCAGTTAAGATATTCAAATCAGAAAGGCGTACATCCTGAGTGTGATTGTCGCTTTTAGATTTTCCGCACAATTTTGAGTTATGATAAGCAATAGCCAGGACTTCGCTCATAGCAATAGGGAGTTATATCATTTAAACGCGCAAAGAAATTTCGCCAAACTTTTTGCAAACATCAAACCACTCCTATCGAAAGTTCTTGAGAGTTTTCGTTTTCTTCCGTAAATATTTACCGACGATGTTAAAAAATCGTCACAAGCATTTGCCCACCTTTTGACACGGTTTTCCGGAATTTAATGATTACAGAAATTTTTTAACTCTTCGCAAAGTTTGAAACATTTTGGCTATTTTCAACCCAAAATTGTCGATTTTCGCCACGGTTTGTGTGATTTTTACCACGTTTCCCGACGTTTGATGATTTTTCAAGTTAGGAAGGACAAATGTCCTTTGTGCCCTATCGCCTCTTCCACTGATGGTGACATCTTCCTGCAGCGGAATTTGTCTGGAAGTCAGTATGGAAAGCACAAAATCACCAATTATCCAGTTAATGCAAAGGCATTTCCGTCCCATTGTTGCCACTGTGAGAAGTCCAGGGGGGAAATACATCGCTTGTGCAAGATGTTATAGTCACAATAAGGAACTTAGATTGCGAAGAACTCACGAACAATTGACATAATGAGAACCATCGAAACAACAATAGAAACATTTAAATGCATGAAATACAACACACGTCCATGTTCCGTTTCATAAAATCACTGAACACATTGGAAGAAAGCAATGAAGCAGAAAACCTGCACCTTCTCGATAACAACAACATTTTGAGGGGGTTATAGTGTGATGTCAATAGCGACAATATCGCCGTATGGCTGTACAATACTGCAAGTAAGCGTAAACCAACGCAAGATTACTGAGCCCCCCAAACATAACAAAGTTTCTACCTTGAGGTTATCAGGTAGTTCTGTGCGTCCAGCGTATCCAGGATTCATGGTGATGAAAACAGCGCATGTGTGATTCAAATCCAGCTCCGACCCCTCGAAGACAAATCGCTTAAGTTTGGCCACGATGCCTTTTTGAATGCACAGAATCTGTTGCGCCACAACAGACAGCACTTCAATCTGAAAGCAATCAGATAAAAATGTCCAACAAACCAGAAATAATAAAACGTGCATTGAAAACCACAAGTAAAATCGTTTTTCCTTCACTTATATATGCTGGTGAAAACACGCAAAACAGCCAAATTCGATTAACATTCAAGCAAGTTGCAGATAATTCCATATTAAAAATGAATGCTAAAGATGATCGGTTGTTCAAAATAACGAGTTAAAAAAAAGCCTTTATCAATATGACAATAGGTTTTCATTATAAGCAAAACTATTTTTGCTCATAACTAACTCAAGCTTCTCATGCACCTCGATTCTGTTAAACTCATCGAAGCAAGCCCAAGCACCGCACGACGCTAGGCCTTTAAAGAATTTGCCCATTGCTTTGTAATCAAGACCGTCCGAACAATTGAAGACAACGCATTGCTTTGCCAGAGCTTTGGCAAGATCCTTTGTTGTCTCCGTCTTTCCGGTTCCAGCAGGACCTTCAGGAGCTCCACCAAGGTTAAGTTTCAGAGCTCCCATCAATGTTCTGTTGCAAAAAAAAACAGAATAAAACGATTGGAGAGCGCTGGTGCTGGGCGCAGAACAAATGGTGACTGGAATACAGATGTAACTCTGAAAATCATCTGTGAGCTCATGTCTTAACTTTAACCTTAGCCTACCACAGAGGCTTTGCGACGCACAGACGGCATACTGCAAGACATTCCCCTAATTCACAAACTAAAATAAACACGTTGTGTGAAACAAGACGTGCGACTGGAAGTGAAACTTTTATCTCAGGTCTCCAACAAAACGTATTTTGAGCTATCTCACCGGTAGCATCTGTCGGTCAATGGTGTAATAACGAGCCTTGGTGAGTTGCCAAGATATTCGTATCCGTACGCATACTCGGTGTTGATCATGTGGACAACGAAGTCCTGGGCTTCGCGATAATATCGCAGCTGGCACAACCACTGAAAGTCGAGCGGGTTGGAAATTCCAATCTTAACCAAGGACGCAATCACGTCTCGCGCTGCAACACATTATATTATGTGGTTAGAATTTGTTGCAGTGAGCTCATTGATGAAAACTTCATAATGAACCATTTTTTTCTGAAAGGAAAAATCCAGCAATGTTCAAGTTAAACGACAAACCATGGCGCTGAGATCACAACTAGAATATCACATTTGCGCGCTGCATAACCCTTTTACATGAAACCAAATTCAAAGTAACGTTTTCGATATGTCCATTCTTAAGACAGTGACAACTGTATCCAGAGAAATAGTTAATGTATGGTTGAAACCTACAAAAGCAAATACGTGACAGTCGGAACAAGTAAAGTTCGGATGGTTGTAAACGCCACATCCACAAATATCATGTTCGATGGCTGGGGTTTTGTTCATGAACGGTGTCATTGGCATTGTGCTGGCGCATCGTCATAAACTTTAACAATACGCACCGTGAACATCAAGCACAGTCAAAGCGCCGAGAGTGACTCTGGCTCCTTTGTCAAGTTTTCCTCGGACGAGTTCAACAATGTCGTTAATTTGAGAGTTGAGCTGCTTCAGGTAATTCTGGAACGATACAACATACGGTAGATAGCAATTCGATCAAGCCGGATAAGCTTTGACGTGGCGGTTTCAATAAACAAGAAGAAACCGCGAAGACGCGAGAGAGAAACGACAGAAAATGCCACGAAGAGTTCGGCAACAGTGGCTACAGTCCGAGCAAAACGACGATCAATCATCTGAGATTCAAAACATCCTTTGTCATTCAGCAGTGCGGCGATGACCAAGAAGCTGCGTACACCTCATCATTTACACAAATATTCCTAAGGCGAATATTTTGATTGGTTGTAAAAAAATTCTGGATTACTTATGCCAATCCATGTGCATAAAATCTTAAAATTAATTTTAATCCAGCCAAGTGTGCAGTGGTTTTAGGCTAAGATTAACACGCAAGCTTTCTATTCCCTTTAGTGCCAGCTAGGCCACAAACCTGATGCAGTCAGCGTTCTCTAAAAGCAGAGTCAACTCCGTCTCAATAGATTTGCTAGTTTCTCGCACGTAACATTTCATTAAAACTCTGGCCTTTTAATTCTCCTGGTATTTACCACATATATGGGCAATTACATGCCTCTAAAGATAACTACCAAGGCTGTGGAGCCGGTACTCAAATTTCAGGCGCCAGCTCCGGGCATCTAATTTTTTTGGCCCGGCTCCAACATCTTGAGATTTTCGGCTCCGGCTCCAGAACAATTCGGTCCAAGTTCAAACCGGAACCCAAATTTCAGGCTCCGGCTCCACAACCCTGGTTTGTACACTTGTAACAGCTTTTTTCCTAACATACCGTATTTACTCGATTGTTAGCCGCCCTTGATTGTAAGCCGCACGAAATGGTGTAAAAAATTAATGTAAGTCGCCCTTGATTGCAAGCCGCACTTGAACATAGGCTACCTAAGCCTCTGAGATACTTTCGCGTACTAGTACGTTTCTCGCTTCATTGGCGACCCTAGTAACGATGCTTACACCGCTACAATTGCCTTCTGTTCATCATAATCCCTCCTGTGACGGATGTGCACGTGATGCTGACGAGAATAGAATGCGAAAAGAGAGACCGACAAAACGTAGCCAAGGAAAGACTGAGCGTCATCTATACCTTTCGACAAGGTAAAGAAATAAAAAAATGTAAGCCGCCCTTGATTATAAGCCGCATGAAATGATGAAAAAAAACTTTGCAAGCCGCGGTTCACAATCGAATAATTACGGTATACTTGGTGCCGCAAGCGATGAAGCGAAAAATGTAACCGCGGCCAGTGTATGTAGATGCACCGCCGAAGATTTTGTAATTTACAACAAAATGTACAACACTAATTGAAAAGCGCCTTATTGTATGCAACAACAGTATCTTAAACTTAGAAAATATAACAGGACGAAAGCAACTTGAAGTAGGAGAAGACTTACAGCCAATGATCCTTCTTCAATAGCCTCAGTCACCTCGGAAGTCCAGTATGTTTGTGAAATGCAAAGCACAACCTGGCCTGGCCAGTCAAGTACCCAGCGCTTTCGTGGTGTTTCAGCATATGCTTGATAAGATTTAAACATGACCTGCTTCACGCTGATTATCATGTTGTCCTCGACTTCCGCAAGCCACTTCTCAACCATGCCCTGCCGTACACATGAAATTAAGTTGATAGTCTCTCGCGCATTTCTCACCCTACCCGCGAAAAAATTTTCAATTTTTCTTTCGAGCGATTCAAACTGGCTGTGATCGATCGTGAACGGAAAGAGTAAAGTTTTCCATGAACAAAAAGGTAATATTTTTAAATGGCATTTTTTGCAAATGACTTGCAGCAAGAAATTATCGACGATTAGTAATAAATAAAAGCCCAATAGAACTTTATAAACCTGAAACTTAATGCGGCACAAACTTAACGCAAATATGATTCAGTATCTTCGCCAAAAAAAACTTTGGATTCAAGTAACTTCAGCCAGTTGAACAAAAGAGTCACGAAAAATCATAAAAAGCACACGATTCATTTTTGCGTCTGTTTCTGTACCTTGGCTTTAGCCGGGTAAACCTTTGTTGAAAAAGGCACAACTTCATTTTCGGAGCTGATCATTCCAGTGATTTCCATCTGGTCCGTAAACTTGAGCTTAGCAATTCCCTCAAAGCATTTCTTGAGATGAGGTTGCACACGGAGTGGGTCTTTTGTTTCAGACAAGATTTCGAGAAGTTCGTCATTGGACAAGAAGAAAAATCTGGAAGAAAACGCCTGTATGTTACTATGTATAGCAGCATCGCACAAAGCAAAAAATGAGAGATACAAAAACGAGAGCAGTGATTTAAGGAATATTATTTTCTTGTGAAAGTTCTTGCCGTTTTTCAGAAAAATTGAATACGTCAGATAAAAGCAAAAGTCTAATAAAATTTACTTTTCGCCACACGCAGTTCAGCAACAAACAAAAACGACACCAACCGTGGAAAATACAGCCGTTTCTTCTCCAAATAATCGTTCAAACCCTTTTGTATCTCATCCAGCAAAATGTTGGCTTCGTTCAGTCTGCCCAGCATGTTTGGTTGAGCAGTGGCCACAAGAACTTTGGGATCTTTAATCTATGGTGAAGGACAACCCCATAAGCTAATATAAATTCAGACAAAAACTGAAATGCAATTATTTCTAAAAACTAGTAGCTTCCTTGAGGCTGTGTGGTACATGAGTGCAACCCAAATTGAACAAGGACCGGTATAATCAAGGCAGCGATGTGGATTCAGTTGAAAAAATTTTGAACGAGGCCAAGCAACCGTAAATGTGGAGCGCGAGAAGTTCTAATTGCGTGGATTTTTAGTTTATGTTATAAAACTCATCTCGGACGCTTAGTTCGCGCCACCCTTATTTCCATGATTTGTTTAATCGCTGAGATCAATTTTGATTTCAAGTGCAAAGTCTAAAAACACACGGTGGACAACTTCGTAGATACACGCTACAAACAAGACCAGAATGGCTAACTACCTTTGAAAAAACAGTCACCAATTTACAACGTGAGAACAACACAAGAAGAGAACAGAAACGTTTGAGTTTCGGGGTCGATTCTTTCGGGCTGGCTGCAATGTACCATGATCAACCAATTTTATAAGTACAGTCTATGCCCAAATGGCAAAGAGCAACTTCTACTCTGTAAAACGTTTGATTTGCTTGATGCTTTGTGGGAGTGATACGAAATTCTGGACCACAGAAATTTTGAAATTAAAACAGAGGCCAAATGAAACTGAGATTCGTTGAGATTACGACCGTTACTTGAAAGAACTTCAACGTGGAAAGCAAGAACAGACACATCAAAAGTCTCGCGACCGAGACAAGTCTCGATATTCTTCATCACTTGATCGAAGTCAATCTGCATTGGATTTTACGTTGAATCGAAAATGGATTGATAGGAAATATCATTCACTAAAATTAAAACACTATGAAACAGCAGATAAATACAGTTGAACAAACATGGTGTAAACATAAACAGACCGATTTGGACAATTTTCTAAACAAATATAAAAGCCTGTATGTTTAAACCAGCTATGTCCAACCCGCGGCCCGCATGCGGCCCAGTTTAGGATTTCTCTGCAGTAAAAGTATCCTACATTGTCACAACCTGTCCTTATTTTGATAATCTTGAATTTGGCTTTTTTGATGCGGGTGGTCCTCAGTGCCACTTTATCACGTCTGTTACCATTGCAGTTGGATTCGAACGCTTTCAGTGCATTAGCTTAAGTTAGATTTAGTTTTCTAAGGTCAAAGTAAGCCAGTCAAAGTGCGGCCCTCATTAATATCTCATTAATATCTCATGCAGCCCTAGTTAAGATAGTGATGTAATTTTTGGCTCAGTAAGTCATTTGGGTTGGGCATAGCTGCTTCCAACCAACTAGTGACACCAGTTACGGGCTTACAGTTTCCAACATGACGTCTCTCCATGTAGCGTCGACAATCCCAAACTTTCTGCCTTCCTCAGGCATTTGTGCAAGGATGTCTTCGGAGCTGAAGATGGGTTCCAGATACAACCAGGTGGCCTGACATTTTAGCCAAGCATCGAGAATGTCCTGCATGAGGATCAGCTTCTCCTCCCATTCCTGCGTAAGTTGTCAAAATCATTAGTGGTTTCCACAATTGGTTCGAATCATACTTGACCGTCATTAATATATCCAGCTGCACAAAATTTGAACATGTCAAGGTTTTGCTTCGTCCCTTTCAAAACTTCACGGTGAAGAAAACGAGGAGATTGACGTGGTCAGAATCTTCCAGAAAAAAGACACGTAGGAACAATTTATATTTGGAGTAGCTTTACCAAAAATAGATAATTGTGCAATTGCTCAACCTTGTCCAAACATGAAATCAGCACATGAGAGAAACTGCGCTGCAGATGGGGCTGGTTTTTCCGCCCAAATCAGTATGACATTTTGCACCAAACATACATCGTTGAACACGCAAACCTAAAACCGACATGCTTTGCACTTGCCACTTGCCAGTAATCAAATGTAGATGTATGAAAGATAGCCTTTGATACTGACGAAAAGTTGCAGCAGGGGCTACAAGGCGCAACCGCCTGATGGAATTACTCGCAAAAAAACAGTCACTGAGATAAAAAGACTTCCTTGTGTTGCACTGTATTGGTGCAGAAAAGAGATATTCAACCCTACAAATATTGCGCGTAAATTAAAAATACTGCTGTTCGCAAAAACAACAACAAGATTTTATGGTGCTGAAAACAAAGCAAATAAAAAAAATGCAATGACAAAAAAGTCATCAAAATACTTTTATGTTGCGCATTTCGTCAGTGCACTGAAACTGCCGCGTACAATTATTTATTTTGCAATATCTTTATACTTCATGACATTTTCTGGAAATATTACAACGGATTGAAAGTAAGCAATGTAGCAGTAGCTGGAAACACTCGTAAAAACAAACGATTTTACTGAAGCAAACGAACCTTCGCTTCCGCTTCTATAGGTTGAATAAAAGGCGAGCCTTTCATGGTTTGAGCTTTCACAATGTGATCATCCAACAGAGCTTGGATGTCATCAATTGATGAAAGTATGCAAAGTCCCTACATAGAGCGGAAAAAGGTGGATTGAAATAGATGGACCCTCACCGCAAGGATGAGTAACAACGAAGTGATTCGGTGGCGCAAGCTGAGATGATCAGTTTGGAAAAGAAAGTGCGTTAAGGACCTGAATGAAAAGCAGCTCTGAAGTGAATATTGGAAGGAAAATTCGCACGAAAACTGAAGCTTCAACCGGATGAACAGCTCTTCCTTCATCAGACCAATAATATTAATTTTACTACCAGCTGAAACTCCTTTCTGACTTTCTTGTAGATATCTGAAGGTGCTTGACAACAGACACAAAAAGCATCAAGCAGATTTATCACACCCAGTAACGTTGCCAAGGCAGCGACAGGGCGTACCAACCTATGGACAGCTATCTGAACTAAAAATTCACCTTTATCTGATAACCTTCATTTGAATCCGTCTTGATCCACACAAGTCCATCGCTGTATCAGTTCAAAACACCTTTATAGTTGTTAAGCAAACTGCAGCAATCTGAATCCATTCACAAAAGCCTTCCATGACTTTGGTACATGAAACACGCTGCCTACAGCAATAATACCCAAACGGTTCCACAACCATAGCAATTTTCTCAAATTTTTCTCAGGTACACAACATCTTCACACTATATTTTGTACCTCAATTTGGGTCTGGGCACCTGTTGCACAACTGCAAAACTTACAAAACCTGACCCTGCAAGATATACAACTACTAATTAATTCCTGACAATGACATAATCCTGGCCTTTTTCAACGCTGCTTTACCGTGAATTCCTCCATGAAAGGACCCATATATGGAGATCCTCTCATAGTAGTTGACTTCACAATCTGATCATCTAACAATATCTGTATCTCGTCAATGCTGCAGAGAATTGCCAGGCCCTGCAAAAACAGGGATAGTAATGCGAATATTGACTGTAACTGATAGAAAGCACGCGAAGCTTCAGTTACCATCTTCTAAAAAAGTGCAGAGGTACATGCTCATGCTGCACCTTTTTAACCAAACCGATCATATCAGCTTTTGCAGTTGTTAAATGACCACAAACGCCTTCGCTCATAGCACTGAAAATATACAGGTTACAGCCTAAATAACGCGAAGTTCAGTAAAACTGTATATATGCAGTTAATGCAACTATAAAGCAAAGAGTGTTTTACTACGTTTTTTAAAATGAGCCAAATACACATGATACTGTACATTGTTTAGCAAGTCAATCTACAGGTTTGTCCATGGGATTGGTATTTCTTATCCCATGGAATGGAACAGTGGGCTTGAAATTTGTCCCATGCCCCATCGTTAGTAATTTTAAGTCATAGTAGGAATTTTCTGAAGCTGAATACCTCAGTGCCAACTGCCAAGGCACGGTGATGGCTCAGTACCAATGGCAGAGTGGCGTGAGGCTCCAGAAAATAAGGTCGTTGGGGCAATTTTTTGGGTGACAACTAAACAAGGGTCACCCAATTTTCATTTGATCCCCAAAGTGGAAATTATGGAGTGATTTAGCCACGGATCTGTAGAAGCTGTAGACATTAAATATGCACCTGATATAAGGTACTTCGCATTTCTATAGTTTTGTTGGAATACCATGGGATGCGATGGGACAGTCATAAATTTCAATATGATGGGACAGAAAAAGTGCCCCATGGACAAGCCTGTCAATATAAATAATTGAAAAATTCATAGCATACGAACGTAACAACACAAGCAAGCAGAAGCAACAATCACACGAAAGAAATACTCACGGAAACCTGTTTCATACCCAAACTTTTCCAGTGTTCAAAACACATAACAGTATAAAATACTGATATGAGGAGCACATAACAGTACAAAACACTGATATACTGATATGCACCAATGTGCAGATATGCAGAGAAAAACACACATTGGTCAAGTTTCTTCCAGTTTCACATTAACTCTTACGCGTTGTGCTGTTTGACGTGTTTCTTGCAAAAATGTTTGCAAGGCACACTAAAAAAGCATGCGGAGGGGAATCGACAAGAAGACGTCACATTTGGGGGTTACACACAGTTGCTTCTACGTCAGACGTGTTTGACAGTTGGTACATCGTTGAAACCTAACTTTCGTCCTACAATGTTAAACCACAGCAACCACACTCGAGTAATGCCACTGCAGTCAGAGGTGTTATTCTGTTACGGGCCACGCCGCAAGTCCCTTACTGTATCTCGATATGGAGTCAAAACGAGGTCCATCACACTCCATTCAGACTTCATTTTGGACAGGGCATTTTCCAGCGACCACTCTTTGCTTGCGCGCGCCCCGATCGCTTCAATACTAAAAGATTGTTCAATATTGTAAAAAGGTGACAACGTTTAGCCTGCGACGAGCACCTGACAATAAGCACATGTCTCCGTTAGGAAAACTGCCTGGTAAATAGGCAAAACAACTGCTTTCGAAATATTTAGTATGATTTGTTTTTAATCCTTGGTTTTAGGTAGTTTTTTTTTTTTTTTTTGAATTAGCGCAACAGACTTAATATCAATGAAAACCTTTGAACTTCCTGGATTGTGCCTTGGTTCAATTAACCCTCGGTTATAATAACCCACGGCTGCTTTTGTGATTTCAATCCAACTACTCCTGTCCTCACCACCTCCACACTCCATTGACGCACGCCTCCCACCCAACGCACAAACGAAAAAGCTCACAACAACATCACAATCACGTCGAAGCAAATGCAAAGCATGGCTTTCATGACTGAAGAAAAAATTACCGAATCTCTGTAAGCTGCAAGCGAAAACTCAATTTCAACCCACTCGCTCTTCATTTTGGCGAGGTTCTTCTCCAGAGCAAACTCTTTCCCGGCGACATTTCCTATGCGCTCGAGGCTACGCATAAGTTAGTTGTTAGTCGGTTAGAAGTAAGATCACCGCAACAGGAAGTCACTCACAAAACAAATGAGTTAACGCATAGCTACAAGCACTGAAAACCGCAAAACAAAACAATAACAAAACTATTGCAAATTGCAGACGAAACAGCAACGACAAAAGAAAAACAACTCATCTCACATAAATTTTACACACCTGCATGTTAATAGATTATTATTCCTTTATTTGCGTCGTTGTGGCCAAAAGCAGCCGAAAGCATTTTACGGAGCAAAAGATCAAATACTAACTAAAACTGCAATGTTACTGATTTTTTCAATGCATATAAGTAAATATTTGACTGACAAGTTTTTCTTCGACTGCCATCAACAAAGATACGGAAAGCTGCCCATAACCGCAGCAGATCTTTGCAGCGTTCTATTTCGATCTCCTACATTCTGCACCGCAGTTTTTCATCTGACGATAGAACTTGCACGCAGAAAGCTCGAATTTGCATGGACAAGTGACTAGTTTTGTTTCACAGTGAAACAATGAAAGAGTTGTTTGATGACGGCAAACGTTCGTGACCAAAAGTATGCCGTACAAAAACATGAACACACAAATACATCTCTGCGAGTAATGCTTATCACGCCGTGGCTACAACAGCTTATTACAAATCAGAAAAGAAATACAACGTAACAGAAAGAAAAGTTGTTATCCAAAAACAAGACTCACAACTCAAGACACGTTTTCACCAACTTACTCGTCGATGTGTTTGTTGAGACCGAATTCGAGCATATTCATCAGCGATGTATCAGATTCTGGTTTTACGTCAAATCCCACGATGTCGCTTATCTTGAGATAAAATTCGACAAAGTTTTAGCAAGATCGTAGTTGTATGTTTTATCACTGGAGATAACGTTACGTGCGGCGGTGATAGACTTTATGGATGATCCAGTTTGATTCCCCGCCAATATCAAAGTTTACTTTTAGGAACTAAGGATTGAATTCCTAGATAAATATACCAGAGGCTTTGCAACATTGATTCTTTAATTGATTCTGCGGATCCCAAGGGGTCCAAAACAAAAGTTTGAGGGTTAGCAACGCCAGAATGTTCTGACTGTAAAATGCTAAACAATAAAAGCACGACATACGCTTTTTTCAAAGATTTTATTTGCGAGACGATGACTTTTTTAAACATCTTAGAAGTGCGTATGTCGCGCAAAAGGACCCGCAGAACATCAAGCGCAGGCCCAACGGTGCGTTGTACCAGCCAGTTTTGCAAACTCTGCTTTAGAAGAATCAAATCAAACGAATGTGCTCCGTCTACCTATAGTTACGCGATTCAAGGCAGTAGGTATCTGCGCTCCATCAACTGTTGCCCTGTCGGGTGATGCAGTCGCATGTATCGAGATATTCCTAAGGTTTAAATATATCACGTTAGTATTAATCAGACCTTGCGCAAAATGGCCAAACTGAAACTTTAAATTGCCTAAGAACCAAAAATTTATATAGACGACATTTTCTATCCACATGGATGAAAAACAGCTACTATTTAAAATGTTGATCTTTGTTGATTTCTTCTCAGTAGAGACACGAATGATAAGCAAGGCCGTAAAACGTTGCGAATACAAACATAACAGCAAGTAGACAAAAACAAGGCAAAGAAATATACATAGGCAAACCGTGACGTAACTGCACTGCCTACTAGAGCAAGTTGTGGATTCATAAGCCGCAAAAGAAGCTGCTTTTGTTTACCTGTATTAAAATCAAAGCACTATACAAAACAGCTAGCAACACGAAGAACGTCAACACAGCACACCTGCGACCAGTGTCTGTCCTTGATACCAGGATTGCAAATAGTTGTGAGGATTGGCAGGTGTTGCTTGAACTTGTCAATTTTTGACCGCACGGACTCGGCAATACGGCGCGGTCCAGCTGCATCGCTGAAAGCTTTGGTTAACTTGTAAGCGGTTCTCCACAGCTGACCGATCTCTTCCGATATTTCTTCTGAGTTTAAGTCTTGGAATGGTCCTAGAAGCAAAGAAAGAGAAATAAAGCAATAAACCGCAATAAAAATGAAGTTTCTGGGCATGATGGTCGCAATATATTACAAATTTTTATTCTGCATAGCATTGGTGTAAGTAAAGTAAGTCGATTGATAAAAGACAAGAAAAAAACATTTTTTTCAAACAAAAAATAAACTCTTGCCAATTGTAAACAAAAGCACCAAATTTAAATGCAATCATGCCTTACACATACTGCTTATTGCACTTGTTCAAAGCAAACTGAATTCAACTAAAACCGTACGCCAGCTGAAATAACTTCATAACTTCGCGATAACTGCATCTCACTGTATAGTGCTATACAGGGCTTGAGATCATTTTTCTACCGTTAAGCCAAAGTTCATTTTTCAGATGCCATTGAAGAGCGGTGTTCCAAAGACTGTCGTACGGTTGCTTGAATGCGAACATTGCTTGCAAGATCGGGAAAGAGCTTTCCTCGAACTCGAGCAGCCGTTCTTCCTCATTTATGGACTGCAAGAAAGTTTAAACGCATTCAATGAAAAGTCGTTCAACAAAATGCTGCGCAATGTGATACAGCCAGTGCGGTGCCTCACCCATAGCTGCATTTATCAGCTATGGGTGAGACATCGGTTGGTGGTCCAGCTAACAGAACCTCACTATCGGAAACGAAAAGTTTTATTACCAAGCAGAAAGACATCGGTGGCTTGGTGGTGTTGAGACAATGTCGATGGTTGTCTGTTTCGCTAATACCGAAATAGTAGAATGCCTTTAAAACGCGCTGCGCATAGCTCATGCGAAAGGGGCTTCAAAAAACTTTGGTGGTTACAGACTACCTTGATACCCAGCCAACACCATGGTTCAATTCAGGCAATGAGAAAAAAACTAGTGACAACAAGCTGCAATGAGACGTCTGTGAATATCGTCTATAAGTTGTTGTTACTTCATTAATAAGTAACCAAAGCTACGGGTGACGAAAGTAACTACTGCTAGAAGCGAGACGGTGAATCACTCGTTCGTGAATAAGCATCGTGTTGTTTCCGCATTAGCATTAAACGCAAAATCACCTCCAGTTCTTGCGACGCTTCGTCAAGGAGACGAGACAGTTCGTTGAGTTTGTCGACATTTTTCTGCATTTCATCGGGACTGGCCACTTCCCGTTTTTTGAAGCTTTCTACTTCTTTGTTGTAACCATTCAGCGTCTCTTCGAAATCTTTCAATCTGTTGTTATTAGACAAAAAAATCTCATTCGAGCAATCTCAAACTTGGCGAAAATCGTTGCATTTTATCATTCTTGCTGCATACCTCTTTCGAAGTTTGTCTTCCGCTGTTTCTCTTCTGTTCATCAGCCTGTTTCGATTGATTTCGAAAACATGTTGGATCTGATCAGGCCAGTGGAAAACGTTGCTATTCAGTTTTATATCCTCGTCTGAAAACAGTGACTTTTGCAGCCGTGTGCAAAACAGACGAGTACTCGATTAACGGACAACTATCTACTGACTGCTGAGCACGCATTAACATTGAATCATTTACAACAACAGCAGCAGAAACGCCTTTGCAACAGAATCTTATTCAGCTGTATTACTGTTGTATGGCTTACAAGGCAGCGTTGCGTAATCCAAGAGAAATTGCAGTCTTTCTGCGGCAACCGCGATGTCCTCTTTCAATTCGTGAACAGTGACGTCACTGGAAGTCTTGAGAAATTCAACCAACGCCACAAGCTCAACAGTGCTTTCAGGCATCTCAGATACCTTGTCGGCGATCACGTCGTACCGGTGGCAGATGCTGTTTGCGCACATAGTTTTTAAAACGCAGCAAGGTACCGGAAAAAAAAAACTTGAACAACCAGGCAAGTCTTGCATTAAACAGCTTGTGAGACAAATGCTTCTCGCGTAACGTACATTGACCATGGAAAGGAATCCTTTCCCAGCAAAGAATCAGGCACTAAGATCTTACAGAGTATATACTGTGTTTTATTTCGCCTACTAGGTAGGTATCATCAGCTCTGCGAAGTGCCTTATTCAAATAAAATCGCGTAGCGTACATTATTTATTCTTAGACAAAACCACGTACCTTTTGTTCAGTTCCCTGTTAGTTTCAATCTCATGTTGAACCAAGCGATCTTTCATTTTCTGCGCCAAGTTGGCGTGCTCCTCATTCACTTCGGAACAGTCGATGCTGAAAAAGCTGAGAGGGACGTTGATTCGCAGAACCGTGATTTCCGATCGAAGATCCTGCCGCAACATTCAGAACGTAAGCAAAGTTTATTTAATAACAACGTGCGAAAAGTAGGAGTATAGGTACAAACGCATAGGAATAATTGCAAAGAATGTGAAGGGCAATCAGCTGAACAGCATATTTTGCAGCGTGAGGCTCAAGAGCACAGTTGATGTTGGTCACTATGTTTCAACCTTTTGACGCATTGCAAACGTAAATCTCGCTAAACGTCGTAAAGCAATAAAAATGCACTTGCTTATCTATGAGCATGCTCAAGATAATAGTTAACTACTATAACAGAAAAACATTATGCTTAAACAATCGTTAACATCAGCAGCAAACAACCGTTAAATCAAAAAGTGCTAGACATGCACATTTGAAATAAACTTAGCGCAAACAAAGTGAAATAAAAAAACAAGCAAAACGTGACCCACTTTAATCAAAAGAAGGCAAAAATTGCAGCAACAAACAACAGAAACTACTCAGAATTACATATTTCCGCATACAACGAAATGGTGCAGAATTGTGTAATTCTCACAGTACATATGTTAAGGTTAAACGGCTGACACAACGATGTACTTTTTTATGCGTGAAATGCTATGAAATACTGTATAATGAAACCAAATATTGCATGCACCAAACAACTCGGATGAAAGCGATTGCGACTGTGTGTATTTTACATCAGAAAGTTTTAATAATATGTAGATGAAAATCAGACGAACTGCATCTAATGGGCTCCGAAATAACGTTTTTACAAAAAGAAAAAAAAAGCAATTCAATGTGCTAAAGTCAAGACACTTGCGAACTTTGAGATATGAGATGAACTATACGGAAAGTGTCTCATGAACTAAATCAACTTAGGGGACTGCTGAAAAGAAACCACCCAGCGATTCATTGCGTACCTCAAACTTGTTAATCATCTGCACGTAATCATGAAGCATGTTGTCTTGCTTGATAAACTGGATCACATCAACTTCAGCTTTGTTGTTGAGAAGGTCCGCGTACTTTTTATAAATGTCCAAGTACCTGAGCACGCATTTGATTCAAACGAAATTAATCACAGCACTCACGAATACACGAAAGTGGATTGCAGCAAACATTTCAACCACAGAAATACTAAAGGCGCACTTTTCGTTACGGCTGGCCAACTTAAAGTAAAATATCCAAGGTTCAAATTGATCAGTCACAAGTTACTCAATCAAATATCAGCACCCTTCTTAGTAATTGTACGTGTCCTAGTGCATAACCTCGAACACGTTGTTCACAAAGTAATTTCCTCTGCACCTTGAAACAAGTCATAGTTTGGTTGATAGGCTGCACAGCACGTATCAAACATACTTTTGAGGTCCGGTAAGATTGGCTTTGAAGATATTCAGCGCTGTTTCAACGTAGTTTTTCACTAACGTTTCTTCTGGTCTCACTTTTCGCAAAACCAAATTCGAGCCGCGCATCTCGGGGAAAAGTTCGCACTCGACCTGAGAAGAACATGATCATCCAGGTCACATCACAAGCAATGTAGCTAAGTAGTGGCATACCCGGTGGAGTAATGGTCCTGTCCACATAAAATGTTCCGACTAGGATTAGATCACAAACTTTCCAGCAGAAGGCATCTGAGACTTAATTGTGTGCACGAGCAAATGAACTACGCAACAAATTAACGATGCACTCTTATGTTACATGCTACCAAGATACCTTAACAAAGCCTATAAAAAGTATGAGTATTTTAGGTGTATGCGTATATCATCAAACTTTCTAAAACTGCTTTCTAAACTTTTTAATCAGCACGGAGGAAAAACACATATTTTACAAGAAAGAAATACGAAATTTGACTGCGAAGTACCATGCTACACCTACTCGTTGCGAAATTCAACATATCCCTTGAAAGATGTTTCCAAAATGCGTCAAACGCAGTGACAAGCATATCCTTTTATTAAAAAAACAACTCAGCTATAAATAATCAGTCTAACAGTTTAGTGATGTAAATTAATTTCTCTCGGTATGTAAGCGAACGCCTACAATCAGCAACATAAGCACTGAACAAAACTCTGCGTTATTTCCATATAAATTGATTGCAAGTAAGATAGCTAGGTTGCGCTGCAAAGGCGTTCTTGTCGTTAAAAAAGTAGCTATGGAAAAAACTTGAAAAATATTCAAAAACACAAAGTCCGTTGGCTACAATTTGAAGTATTTCAGTTTTTCTGACATAATTCTTGCAAACAATAGTCCACTGCTGTACAAGAGCACTTGTGCGTGGAGAACTTCGTAAGCGTGCTTCAAAAAACTCTAACATGCCGTTAAACCCCAACAATGTAGCGGTCAAAAACTCTTGAAGCAAATTGCTTTCCGAGCTGACTGCTCTTGCAACAACGGGCATGAGGTTTACTGCTTATGAAAGCCAAACGATGNAAAAAAATCTTTAAAAAACACCAGTGAAGCGCTAACTATCTACTTCATCAATACAAATTTACTGTTGGTGCCGNTTCTATTACCCTTGAAGTCATTAGAGATCAATGGCGATCGTTAATTATAGTGAGCTCGACACAGGTTTTAGTCGGAAAACCAAAATGTGCAACATACAACTTGTGTTGCTGAACTTTTAACCAAAACATCGCTCTGTTTCAACACTGCTAACAACGCACGAGGAGGAAAACGTAGAAAAATATAAGCTGCACGTTTCCCGGGTGCGTTTCGTTGGCAATAAACACCAATCTGATGTACATGTGAACCTACAATCAAACTTTGTCATTTTGATAAAATACAATACGTTATACGACAGCAGTACTTAGTCGGTGGTGTCGTCCAAACATGTGAGAGGGAAAAAGAGCGAGAACCCCGCGTTGTAAAGTAGAAAGCTTTTTCTTGTAACTTGCGATGTAGTGATCTTACGTTGAACGGGGATGATAAGTCGAGAAACCCAAGTTTTGCGGAGCTCAACGGCTGCGCCTCTCTTAGCGACAGGGCCAACTGTAAAGCTTATCAGTAGTAAGCAAGCACCGGCAACAACACATCTCGACACAACTCAAGTTCATTACATACGCAGTCAATGTACACACGCAATTGAAGCGACGGCAATACAATTTCTACATTACCCTGGGAATGGATTCAGCTGCAGAAGTGATGTGAGCGAAGCACTCCAGTAAGATGTCACGACACTCGGGGAAACCGGGTGAAAAGACTATCTTCGAGTTGCGGACTTGAACCTCAAGAAGCATCACTGAACGAGCGCAGTACTTGAGGTCGACGTAAGTGGATCCGAAGTTGTTTCCATCCTGTAAAATAGCCATTGATGTCTCCAGCTTTGGATTTACTATTTAACCTTCAGCCGAGAATTTTCTGCGGCGTGGAAATTTTAAATGCCTTAATTGAGCGCACTCTAACTTTGAACACTCTGCCGCAGAGCGAGAAAACATTAGCTTTTAATACCTAATGTCACAACAAAACGTACACTCGTCGTTGCTAGGAAACAAACTTGCATATTCTTGTCTCACACTTATAAGATGAATAACTAAATCTTAGTCGTGAGCAGACCCTTCTGAGATTTTATTAGAAACTTCCACTCAGTTATGACGAAAGCAAAGGTAGCTCAGAATATAAGTTTAAGCCTATGGTGTAAGTCATCCTCTACCTCGTACAAAATCAACCACACATTTTGACAAATTCTTCTATGCTGCATGTGAGTCTGGAATTTCGCTCATTTATAGTACTATTGGCAGATATTTGATCGCCGTTGCTGGGTGGTTCGAATAGACGTTGCTGTGAAGTGGCTTATTGTCTGCTTTTCTGTTTTCTGAATGGAAAGAATTTTCTGCAGGTTAGGTCGAAGTTCACGTTAGTGAAGCCCATTTGACATTGTTTACATCTATAGTGATTTTCAACCTTGTTTTCGAACAATTGAATGATATTTTTTCTTCTTTGGTCTAGTCCTGGTCCGACCGCATTTTGCATTACATAAAATTCATCGTCTCGGTGCGTCCTGCATATAGTTTTATCAGGACTGCAGCCTCAGATTTCATGTGTGCAACTCGTCTCGCAAAGCATAAGTTCTGACATTCACAAATTTCGAAGAATCAATAAGACCCCACAGATTGCAATAGACTTTGAAATAATTTTAACGTAAATACGCCCGCTCACCTGATGAACTTTTAGAAAGTTAACAAAGTCGTCTAATGAATTAATCACCATATTTCGAAGCTGATTAGACATCAGCGCAGCGGCGCAAGAGAAGAATTCCTGAACCTGTAAAACGCGCAAAAATAACGGAACTACATTTACAAATTAACAATCAATATCTTCGATTTTAATCTGGTGGGATCGCAATTTTTATCGAAATGGTACGAATATGTTTTAAGTACTTTCATGCACAGAGATATATAATCTGTGGGTGATCTAAACATTCTACCCGGAATTTGCAGACAGCTAGAAACTACATAGTCGGATATAGAGTTTTTATCAATTCTTTACTTTTTAGTGTTTGTAGTCACACACGAAACACCCACGAATGTTTGTTTAGAAATGTAAACGTCACTGTTGAGTATAGTTTTTCAAGTTCGAAAAGGTATAGGCAAATGCAAAAGAAACTCAGATGAGCCTTGCCCGACTAAATAAACATATATACACTCTGCAAGCTGCAACAATACTTAGCACGAAGTGATGTCCAAACCAAACAAAACCATTCAGTAAGTCCAAATTCTGATAATATTGCTTCCACACTCGTTAATTAGAGTAGCAAAAATCTATTTTAAACCAAATAACGTTTTTTAAACAAACACCGCTTTTCAAGAAAATCTGTTGCTTTTTCCCAGAAGTGATGGCCAGATCGCATTTTAAATTCGGGCACAAGAGGTCAAATAGCTCAAAATATAATCAACTTTGCAAGTGCAAAACTCAGTCTGCTTTGCGAAGTTAGCTAGTTTGCAGCCAAAAACAAGAGGACAAGTGCACTGTGATTATACTTCAAATTGAGAAGATCGAGAAGATGCTTGCCTACACACAAGAATCGAATATTGTGTTCAACGTAAATATATTAACTATCAAATTCGCAAATTCGCCAAATTTTATTCACAACATTGCCACGCGAAGATGCCAGCCACCAGGTAACATTAAAACGACATTTATTGTATCTGTACTGTACTCGTTGTGCTCACGGCCAATTGAGTAGTCCAGTCGAGGTTAGTTGATGTTACTACCCGCAGATAAGCCGGAGTAAGATGAAGTTATTAATAACAAAATTGAGGCCTGCAATGGGCTACAAAGATAATGTAGAATATCACCTGCTGTGCCTTTGATAAAATCGATACAGACGAATTAATGCCAACCGAAGCCTAGGCCTCACGTCGCTTTTTCACATGATCGGTAGTAATACGATTCGAGGTCCAGTGTACGACAGAGGTGGTTATTTTTTTCACACCGCATACGATCCGATCCTAAAAATTTTTGCTCCGTACAGCCGCCTATCACTCTCAGCACACCTCAAGCCTTCACAAGTATGTTCAACGGACAAAAGACATAACAGGTCTTCTGCTGCCAACAGAACGTCTGCGTAATAGCAAGTAAGGATTTCTGACGATAAAACCTTAACTTCCTAAAATCACAAAAGTCACCATAGAAGCGACCTAGTTTGTGAATAGCATGAACAGTGGTGTGGTGCTACCGGAGAGTGCCCGAGTTGCAAATTCCGACCTCTGCCAGTCAATGATGGGTCGTTGCTTACAAATATAAGCGACGATGCCCAGCAGAGCTCAGGCACCTATAAATTGCCACTACACCCCTGATCTTAAACCAGCACTCACCAGAACGTTTTCCATTAGAGATTAATTTCATGGTTACAGCACTGTTTGGGTTTCACGCAAGTGACCAAAGATCAAAGAGGTAAATATAGCTGCAATTGGTCACACAATTCATTTTTATTGCTATGCTTCGTTTTGGTGGAGAAATAGTTTGTTTTTGCATGGACTGATTAGTAGGTAAACAACAACTTAAAGCATGATCAGATAGTTACAATGTCAATGGTGCTGTTAACAGCAATTGAAACGTCAGTTTATTTCGCTGTGTAACGTAGACTTACAACTATAGTTCAGCAAAAATAGCCTTGATCTTGTCAAAGAGAATGTTCGGGATGAAGAATATATTAAGCCAACGTAAAATAATAAAAAACATAACGGTAACTTTACTTTCAGACGCAACTTCGTTTCAGTAAAAAGAACTGGTGTAAACGCAAGGCCAACATAACCATTTGGAAACACTTCAACCTACCAGCACAGTGCTGTCGCTATCATTTTCAGGTACAAGGTGAATCCAGGTGTCTTTGTATTGACGGAACAATTTGACAGCTGAGGGCATCCAATCTTTCAGTAACATATCACGTGATCTATCGCAATGCACTCGAACCTGCGCAAACACTCGGAAACTTGAACACATGGTTACATTGTACTGCTACGTTGCGCATAAGATTTGCAAAGAAATGATGGCAAACTGATACCACTAAATGCATTGCTGCCACTTTTAAGCTACGATTTCCAGCCAATAAGCAAATATTCTTGGGCTGAATTTGCAGTACTCAAGAGCCGTAAAAACCTATTATCCTGTAAACGTATCAATCAAGATAAATATTTCCCAGGTTAAATACTTTAAAACAACGTAAAAAAAACAGAAAAGCTGTTTCTCAGGCTCACAAAATCAACCATTTGTGAGTCACAAGTAACAAACATACCAGCTCTTCAAAACTACTCGGATGAAGTGGTAGATCGGATTGCAGTAATTCCTTCACATTGACGAACCGCAAGTCGCTGAATCTGACCAAAACGTTTTGCAGGTTTATAGTACAAAAACGTATTGGCATTGGGTGATATGCAACGCAATTTTGCATTGTTTTCCACGAGCACGGGGCAGGGGTAACCAACTTTGTTGTAGAATATATCTGACAGGTTATCAGCAGGTTAAATTATAAGTGGAGGTGTTGACCATTGCAAGCTGGTTCGACAGAATAGTAACAATTTTTTATTTGAAAGAAGGTTTCACCAACTTGAAAACTAAAAAAAAACGGAGTGCCCCTGGTGAGCTTAGCTCTTTACTAAGATTCGATTCTCAAAAACAAGGTAGCTCCAACAAATGCGAAAAAATGCTTAATCTTTGTGGTAATTCTTCATAATTTGGCGCAGGTATGCAATTAAGACTGGATTAAGAGTTTGAAAACATGGGGCCAACAAGTAAAAATGTTAGTATCACTGATGAATGCGTGCAATCTCAGAGCAGCGGAGATTATGACAGGAATACACGAAACCTTTGCAGACACCACAGATTGAACTGAAAGCGAGAATACATTTATGTCAGGCTTCGATAGTTCCACCTTGCCACTAGGAAGCATCGCAATGAAGCACGTCGAACCCCAGAATGCTTACTTGTCAAACCACAGGTTCTGCAGGTGGAGCATGATTGGAGCCACGGTGAAAAGTCTGCTTTTGCAGAAGTCTCTCGAAGATAAAGCTGCACTTCGCCAAGGAACCGGAGCGCGAATGGTTTTCAACTTAAAAGGCTGAGGAATGGCAGCAATGCGCAAGCGTGTACGTTCATTGCCGTCACTCAAAACGTAGTCGACTGCAGTTCAATGAAAACAACAACAAACACTGATCATTGGGTCTTCATGGAAAAAATGTAAAATGGTAAAAAAAGTTTATTAAACGTTTGACACCATAATATATAGCATAAAGTGGCTATACACGAAGATTCTTGTCATTCTGATGACGGATAACTCGAGCAGTCCCATGCAGCTAGCTACAATTTGAAACAAAAACATTGGCGCATACATTACATCCAAAAACTAAACGCCTATTTCATTAACAGTGAAAACAAATTTTAAGCACCACGCGAAGAAGCACAATCCACATAAAAAACAAGGGTGAAACCTTAATAAATTTTAGGAAATGTCAAGTATGAGAGAAATTGTTTATGTTATCAATTAAGATGTCTCAAACAGACCCGCCAAAGTCAACGTGGAAATATCTTTTATTTTTTTAGATCTTTCATTTTTTCTTTTCTCAAACATCTTTTATTTCGTAATTTTTAAGAAATGATGCCTTCCTACAGCTATAAGCATGATTACACCCTATNCAAAACAATAACCTGTACTGCTGATAACAACAGTTGCAGCAAACGTCCCAACAGCGGCTTACAATATCGGCGGCATTAAACCTGACAATGCTTACGCAATCAGCCAGGGCAGATTTAGGCAGTAATAAACAGAACAAAAGGATCGACAAAACTGGCTCAATAGCACTCAGCAGGGGAAAAGTTGATTGTGAAAGAGAAGGCAGTGAAAGCCTGGCAACAGAGCACGAGATTTGTCGAGGACAATGAATTGAATAATTGGAACACGAAATATATCCGCAATGTCGGTGACCTTAAGAAGCAACTTAACGTTTCAGGGCGTATCAAGTGGTCATCAATGAAAGCGTACCTAGCAGTGAGACAGGCATACTCACTTATAGATTGCCGATAGCTAAAATCGTAAGCGCTGAGAACTTCGTCTTTCAATTCACTCAGCATCGTAGCTAGGTCTTGGTTTTCACGCAACTTCTCAGGAAGGCTGTGCTCGATCCTTTCCATCTGACCAGGAGGGGGCCCGGCAAGCTGACGGGAATCGATGCCTTGCGTAATGTAGTAATGGTATCGCTGAAAATGCGCAAAGAAGATGTCAAATTTCTGTGCGAGTCAGACATTTATAAGGGAGTGGCATCTAAAATTATGAGAGACTTCAATAAGAAATTTCAACACAATTGAAGGATTCTTGAGATACTTTTTCGCAATGAATGACTAACATATAATACATAAAATTTTAAATACCACTGGTCCTCAACAAATCGTTTTCGTACAAGATGTAGCAGAAACAACAAGATTTCGATACAGGACTAACGTTGCAGCAAATACAAATTTAGCTTTAGCAAATCATCACACACACTCTTTGTTTTGATCACTTTAAATCGACTGTTTTTGTTAGTACGCAAAATCTGATCACTGAAAACACATGACATGAAAGAAAAACTCACATAACGATAAAAACTGCATCATGAGATTTCTCGTGCAGGGAAGATAGCATCGCTGATTGGGTTTTCAAAATTTTTCATGAAGCCGTTGTACGTTTTGTGAAAAAACACTTAGGTTTAACATCATGCATATGTCTGACATTGCTGCAACGCTGGTAACTGCAGCATACGTTCCGAACCTCAAGGTCACTTTCTGTGTAATCCTGAGCTTCAGTGGATCTCTTGTTCTCAGTCAAGCTGATTAAGTTCATCTGTTCCACTGGAGACATGGGTCTGCTTGGTGCCAAATCTTCACCTTCTTCGTCGATAACATTCATTGTCTCAGCTACCTTGATGGCCCTGGTTGTCTTTTTAGGAGAACGTGGCGTAGTTCCATTTTTGATGCTGTCAAAACGTGCACAAACATTGTTTTGCAGTTATGTGTTTAGACCAGGGTTCTCAAACACGCGCCCCGCGAGGGCGTTTTGGGCGGCCCGCGATGCTTTTCAGAAATTTTTGAAATAATTAATATGTACGTTATTAGTTTATTATCGGTGTTTCAAAGTGCTCGGATAGCGAGTGAACAAGTTCCGTTCAAACGAACGTAGAGACGGCTAGAAACGACTTGCCTATAACTCACGATACCTTTCGCAGGAAATAAGATGTAAAAGCTGTTTCTAGTAAGGTTCAGATACTGCCATTGTTGCGTCAGCGTCATAATGCGGCCCTCGGGTTACTTTGTGAGTCCTAATTTGGCCCTCGGTGCAATTTGAATTTGAGACCCCTGGTTTAGATCTTACTGTAGAGACGATTCATCTTGTAATGTTAGTCATTAGCTCTTTCTAAGAGTTTTTATATCGTGGCCCGAGTCGGAGCAGTGACAGGCTGTCACTGATGCCGACATATTTTCTACGTATGTATGTGGCAGAACAGAACCGTCGCCTGAAACTCTTCAGAAGGGGGTTTTACGTTTGTGCAGTGTGGCATGACATTTGAAATTTCCCCCGTGTCGACGGGACTGGTATGTGGTTATAAATGTAAAATGCGTATCTGAAAGATCTGGTGTTGAACATTTTTTAGTGGTTGTGAACAACAGAACGCCAGCGAGGAAAACTATCCAACTGTTTTGCATGTAGGCTTATCAACTGAAAGTAGCAAGCGTCACAGTACGGATCATCGCAGAAAAACATTATAAATTTAAGTGCTTTCAAAGAAATAAGTCATATACAGTAGTCCAATTGAAAAACTCGAGTTGCAATGTTTGATCAATCAGGAACTAGCATCTAAGATTACAAGAAAAAATAAATAGCTGCGAAGCACAAGAGACTAAATGAGGTGTAGCAAAGATATATTTGCAAAAACGTAAGCAAAGTTTTAGGGTTTGCATGAGGTAGAAAAGAAACTCCTTAAAATAATTCACAATCTTCACACTCCTTTAACTTTCTTGTAATATTGCTATTTTCATTAAAAAAAACATACCAGCACTTTTTTAAAAAGATCTTACTGTCAGTGAAACAGAAAATTTTCAACAATTTTCATTTAGTTTTTTCATCTATTTAAATCGAACATGCTAATTCGAGAATTCCAACCAATCGATCAGCATTCACGATCTCGATCTACTTCAGCATGTTCATCGATCGTCGCGATTTCAGTTTTAGCTTCAAAATGTATAAATTGTGGCATTCAGTGCCGCAAACTTCACCTGAGCAACAACACTGGCCTCGTAAGTTTAGATGGGAACCATCTTTCCCACTTTTCTGATTGTGCTCCTTTACCGATAAGCAACGAAATGTTGTGTTTGTGTAGAACGTTCGTAATCTAATCGCTGCATCTGATAATTTAATTACTATTTCGTGTCTCATGTATTTGACTGACACTAAATTTTTCCCTGTATGCAGAGCCGTGTGAAAGGCTGTTGGGGCCCCCAAAAAAATCCAGATGGGGCCTTTTAATATCAGTAAGCATTTAGGCAGTTGCGTGGTTTTTCGAGCCAGTTGCAAATTAGCCTCCTGAGCAGCGCTATTTCAAAACCTAATCAAGCTAAACTAATAATCTTGAATCAGGAAGAAGTTCTTAACTAAATAACTTGTATTTTTTAAACAAACTTAACCCATTTTTATTTCACATTCAGCAAATAAGCAAGCGCATGCACCGCATTTACAACCTCATTTTAATAGCCAGTCTCAATGTAATCAACTTGGTGCTTTCACCAAAAGCTGATAGGTGGAAGCAGTGCGTAGAACTAACTGCTTCAGGACACTCCCTTTGCCTTCACTGTCCTTAGCAGTCTGGACATTTCTCACACGCTTCTAATACGAACGAATTTATTGCAATCTGACACCATCCACCTTCATCATGACATATAACAAGTGGGATTAAATCTGAAGAGGCTTTTTAAGATCGAGCAAGCGAGCGTTAAACTTATCGAGATTATCCCCGTTTTTTCTGGTCGCAACTTTAAAATAGACTGTCTTAACACAGTCTTCACAGACTGACACAACAGCCTTCCTTCGTTTCAACTTAACATGAACTGTCTTAAGCAGCTTTCACGAAAACGTTTTTGACGTTGAACTAGAAACCTAGTCTCTCTATCTGTACGCAACTACAAAGCGATTGCACAATACTCCACAGCCCATTCAATTTCCCCAAGAATTTCAACGCACAAGGGCGAAGCCATCGAAGTTAAGTGAAGAAGGTCAAGACTTTATTAACAATTAACAATTGGCCTTGTTCTGACGTAACCACAACTTTACAAAATACTGCTGTAGTCTCCGAACATCCGCAATTCTTTTTCGAAATTAACAAATCATGATATTACATGCTTAATCTACCGGCTCTGCACTGAGGGCAAAAACAAGAATAAAAGTCAAGGATATTGAGACGCCTTTAACTTACTAATACAATATGTATTGTGGGGCCCCTACAAATGGTCTCCCCCACCGACCTGAGGTTACGGGCTGCCTTGCCACGGCACTGATAAAAACATTTTTACGTTTTGATTTCTTCATCAAAGCATCTACACTGCTTACAACTCCTTTGCAAGTAGAAAAAAGGATGTAATTCTCTTGTTTTGGCCTGGTTCCACTTAACATTTCTACTCCAGATGTCAGGGCAGTAAACATGAAAGCGTTTCTTGCAATTCCAATCTTAAAACTTATGCCGTTGAATTCTTCAATACTAGAACAACAAACGTAATAGACCATGTTTCAACTTGGTGTTTAATTTAAACTGACGAAATCAACCAGTATGCTGGGATTGCACGGTAACCGACAGAGCGTTTATTAGGATTTTCAA
>JGI24158J21664_10000731_pt1 | contig 32548 bp, 29 predicted proteins | sample Ectturendosymbi3_FD_21664 | JGI IMG/M metagenome (IMG submission 21664)
GAGGGAGCAGCGATGGGCTACCATCAGGGTGAAGGAATTCAAATAACCGTAGAGGTTCCAAATCAGCAGCAGCGACAGCTGTGCGACTAGCATCAGGGGATTCGGCTGAGGTAGCTATCGTTAAAGTCTCTTTTTGTCCATTCATCATGAACGTAACGGAGGAATGTTGTCTAGGAAACGTTTGAGCAACTATGACATCAGCACCAAGGTTCTTCAGGACTCTGAAATTAGATGACGGGTACGTGCGGTCAAGGAGATTTAAATCCGCCGTGATCTTTCCAAGGGTTTCAACGGAAATCTCCGACGAAGCCATAGCGATTGAAGACCTGTCTCTGTCCACAGGTAAGTTTAATCGATCGCAAACATCAAGGGTCGACGAAGTTTTCAGACGCGCTAGAGTCAATGAGAACCTGTACGGGCGGGTCATTCAACGGCCCAGGTACGACGGCAGATCCTAAACTCGATGGAGCAGAAGCAAGGAAAGGTCGGTGCACATGCGGGCAGGCGCAGTGATAGTAGTCGAAGCAACATCATTTGATGAACCTTTAGATAGACACCAGCGAAATGACCCCATTTTCCACAAATATGACAGGAGGCATAGTGAGCAGGACACAACGATCGGTTTCGGTGAGTGTCTAGACCACAGAAGCACGATACAGCTTTAACAACTGGAGAAGATGATCGCCTTGTAGAGGCGGCAGCCCCAGAATTTTTAGCTATTGAGTCTTGATGTCATCATGGACAACAGTTGATGAGGGTCAAGGGGAACCATGCAGCTAGAGTAGCGATGAGCTCTGTGACGGTTGTCAGCTAATTCAAAAGCTTGGTTCAAAGACAGTTCTTCCTTTTCAAGTCAACGTTGACGAATTGCAGAAGAAGCGAGTCCATTTATGGAGGCGTCACAAGTGAGTTCCTCGCGATACATGTCAGCGGTCATATTAGAAAAAACACAGTCTTTAGCAAGGCCTATAAGTACGTGTAAGAACTCTGAAATCGACTCACCACCACCTTGACGACGGCTTACTAACAAATACCGAGCATAGACATTATTCTTCTCTTTTTGACATGGAGAGCTTTCAGAATTTGAACGATCATGTCATAAGACTCTGCTTCTTAAACGTGAAGGTAGACAGCAGGAAAAAGACAGTTAATAATAATACGCTTTATATTGACTACAGGATCGCCGTCTCTTTGTAGTTCTTGCAGAATAGCGATGAAATCTTCGACTGTTCACAACCAGACGTTAAACACGCTGGCAGCATCAGGCTGTTCAGTTTCACTTTGTAGCTCGCGAGGACGAAGTAACAGCTTATCTATTTTAACGTTATGTTGATTAAATTGTGACGCAAGAACCTGCTAGGCGACACTAGTACGTTAGGCTTTACTCAATATAAGACCGCAGTTACCCTCTGCAGAAACAAAGAGCAGCGTCAAGAACACGTAATAGCGACGCCAACAGGGCGGCCCGCTCAACACACGCCATGAAATACAAACGCCAACTGCCACGTGCTGTCGTGGCAGCAATAAACGCTCCGCGATAAAGACATTAAGGCGACGAGGCAGCAACGCACGAATCTCCAGATAAAGCATATCATTTTTAGTCATAGTATTGAAAAGATAATGAACCTCTTAATATCAGTTTTGATTCATAATTTTTAAGGGGGGCAAAACTGGTCTCGCTTCATCACAATATTTTCCTCATTCCTTCCTGACAGCCGGTGTCTGGTACTAGAGAGGGTGGGAAGGTATTCGTCTTCAGAACCACTGTTCAATATATTGAAGAGCTTTTTGTCATAAAAGCAGGAATATAGTTAGCCCATTTTTGTTACATGGCGAAAACTAGGTTTTATTCGTTATGATCATATTCAAAACTACTCATTTTAAGAGTTTGTTGATCAACAGTCTGTACAGGTCTTAAGACTTACTCATTCGATGCAAACAACATGGGAATATAAATTCAAAATTTCGCGTTGTCAGATAGAATACAACGAGGAAGTTGCTTTTCAACCGTTTTTGCAATTCTCCAATATAAACAGCTCATCCATTGCTAAAGTTAAATAGAACCATACGTTATTCTTCATTACTGCTTTTGAATTGCCTACTGTATGCCAGACTCTCCGCTAAAACAGTGCGAATTTTGGTTTGTCGCCAAACTTCAATGATTTCCTGAACGCAATTAACGTAACCGGTACATGCGTCAGAAACAAACTGTGATAAATATTAAGCGGATAGAAAAACATTCCCATGTGAATGTGACTTCACGACGTGGTTTTTGACCTGTTTCTTTATGATCGAAAAGCAGATATGACCTCTGTACGCCACTGCGCTGTGTGCTAGCTGGGGCAACTGGACACCAGACCTCTGCACGCCACTGCTCTGTGGGCTAGCTGGGCAAGTGGACACCAGACCCCTGCGCACCACTGTTCTGTGGGCTAGCTGGGCAAGTGGACTTAGCAATTTGTAATGACGCCTGAGGAATAAAGGTGGCCGACATCACATTTTCAGGCTCCGACTCCGCTCTTATTCCAAAATTTTCAACTCGGGCCCGATGTTTTCTCAAATTAGAGAATTTGACACAGTGGCGTAGGCAGAAAATTTTCATGGGGCTGGGTTCATTCAGTGGCTTATGGTGGTCATTTGTATTTGGAGTGCGCTCTTTTTGACGTCATAATTTGAAGTCAAATTCAATTTTCCAAACCAACATTTGGAGAAGTTTGTTGACATAATATGCATGCTCTTCTACGACACGCATTCCCCTTATTTTATGTGTCATTGCACTGAATATAAACTATCAACGCTCCAAGTTAAGATATCGGAGGAAAATAAACTCAACGATACGACACTGCAGTTCATAACTGCAAAAATATCAGGCTGCGCGTTAAAACAGGGGAGTAAAACACACTCATCAATACGTCAGAAACTACTGCAAAATCAGGCTGCGCTAATATCTCGTCGAATACGAGCAGTCAAGCATAGAAAATGTGGGGCTGGACTGTCTGCCGCACAACCCGGTTTGCAAGATTGAATCTTGCTCAACTACACAAGAATTGAGAATGCGCGTGGAGTACGCAAGAATACCTTCGATTTTTGTTATGTATAGAAGTCCAAAAGTTTTCTTTTTTCCCTGCTAAAACATTATCAAATGCCTGAATGCTTCTATGTTAAGAACTGCTATTTTTGAGCTCGTGCAACAGTTCTATCATGCTACAAAATTTGGTAATGCAGCCAATGCGTTTAGCGCTTGCGGTGATCAGCCATAGCAGACAAAATAAAGACAATTTTTTTCGGATAAAGTGAACTATCGCGGAACACAATCTAAAACCTACGTATTGAACGAAAGGTCCGCAAAAAGTGGTGAGATGGTTTCTGGATACAGACGACAACCCAGATTCCCACCAAAACGTAACTATTACTTTTTGTCCAATTTACGTATGTAATGGTCACACAAGTGCCACTACAAGAAATTCGACTAAGTCCAAGGGGACAGCACCAGAGGAAAGTACCTGGTGGAAAGTCGAAACTCAAAATGTCTCGATCAGAAGTGACGAGGGAAGCGCTTCTTTGGTCAAATCGGTTAAGGCGCAGATAGCGATCAATTGGCTTTGATCACTTCCTCGGTAGGAAGTTCGAACGGCAAGCGGAGCCAGACCGGGAATGTTCCGCTTCACGTGCAATGTTTCTTGAATTTTGCATACAAATTCATTCCGTGGCATTTGCATTAATCCGGCAAATTGAAAAGCAAAAAGTATGCGAAAGCAATTAATCTCCTTTGCGCAGGTGATCAAGTTTTTGTAAAATATTAAGTTCTAAGAGGGGTTAACCCCAACCCCCCCTTGCGTAGGCCCTTGATCTGACTCCTGATCAACCTCCGCAAACCATCAGCGGAAACCGAAACTCGGCAATGTTTGCAATGCAATGACATAGACCACGCAGACTCCGGCTGCTGTCGAAAAAATGTAACTCCGGCTCCTGGTCCGAAATAAACTCGGTATTCTCCTGGAGTGGGTTCCAGGCCCGTGGCCACTTCTGCTGAGGAGAAGGTGAGTTATAGAGTTGCTGTGGTTAAATTCAATGTTAAAAACAGAGAAGTATCTGGATTTCGCCGGGAAAAAAATTAGTTGTCTGAATTGAAAAATACTACNAAATTTAACCCAAATGTTCACTTGGTTCCAAGCTTCTTTTCTTCAAGTTGTTTCAAATTTCAGCAGATGTTCGAAACCTGGTATCNCATTTCACCACCTGACTACACTGTTGCTGAAGATGTCAATGTCTGGTGAATAAACTTTTCCCATATTTTTTCCACAAATACAAATTACATTATGCCGCCTTTAGCAGCGCGTCTTACACCCAATCCCATTTGTTAGTAATTTGATTGTTATGCAGTCTCAATTTGCTACGCAAAAAGTTTCGTGAAACATTTATTATTTTTGCTGCGCAAAACGGTTGTTAACGTTTTCTAGTAGAGGCAACTTGTACGTAACAAAATTAAATGGTATTATTAAAGGGGTTCACCGCTTTCTGAAGCGGTTGGGAACCACAAATATACTGCTTCAAACTGTAACGGGCATAATCGTTCATTTGACAAAACAGATAACAATACATCTCATTAGGTGAGACATACTTCCATGACTGTCAGAAAAACAGAGTATCGTGCATGCAAATATGACATTTACTATATCAGGGTTTTTTGAAGGAAAATGTTAGGAACCCGGTATGGACCTGTAGGGACCCGATTTCTCTGATTTTAGGGACCAGATTTTCTCTGATTCCATGGACCCGAATCGGGTCCCTGGAACACCTTTAAAAACCCTGAGTCCATATTATTATATTTTTTTTATTTCGCAGCTTTCCTTGTAATATTATTTTTTAGCAGCATTCTGATTCTGACTGTTCGTCATTCCACGTTGCTACGGCTGGTATGCATGAAGTACGAGTATATGCAAATAAACAAAATTAATTACTAATTGATTTTTCTCATCAGAACCTTTGAAATCCAATACTTATCTGCGCGACAGATCACTGAGAAAGCTTATTTTAATGTTGCTAAATAAGACAGATTTCAAAACAGCATGAAACATCACTGCTTCAATTTTTGTATCAAAACTATCGCCCGCAACACCATTGCTTTATTTACACACGTCTGAGGTGCACTTATTGTGGAAACAACGCAAAGCACGAATAACTAATAATCTCATCAAAGAAAGCCTGCACACCGTGAGGGGAAGTGCACGATGGTTGCGAAACTTCCAATGGCAACAAATGCAGCAATTATTCAAAGCAAGACAACAAATCACGCATAGTAAGCATACCACTTGCTAAAATTACAGCCCACTTTAACTAACTTTCACAAGTTAAGCTAAAATATTATTTCTGAACTAGGTCGAACATTTGTTTTGACCTGTTCATTACTATCTTTTCAAATAATATTGAAAGTAAAATGCTTGCAGGCGTTGGATACATGATTATAGAAAAAGGATACAAAACGAAATCAAGCAAGACATGATGAAATATCAGGAAGTTACTCAGAAGTTACGAAATTGTCGATTTTCCGAAGATGAGGAGATATTGAAACGAGCAGATTTAATTGGTCTTACAACCACAGGAGCAGCAAAATATCGCAATCTCATTCAAAACCTTTCAGTAAGTAATTTCTTGCAGGTTGATTGTTGAAGCTTATTTCAAAGCCAAGCAAATCAGTCACAAGCAGTTATCTGTCGAAGTCGCTGAAAAGTGATTAAGAATATTTCGACAATCAAAAATTCCATTTTACAGCAGTTATTGTACTAAAACTATACTGCAGTATCTGGTGCTTTTTTCGCTAAAGAGACGCAAAAATAATAAGTATCTTACTACCTAGAAACATGGGGGTCAGAAGGAATTTTTTCCATGGGGCCAGCAGTGGTGGGAATTTTAGTTTATCCACTCGAAACTGAGAGAACAACCTTTTCTGCTAAAAATTAATAGGAAAATGGTGAAATTCAAAATCCAAGGTGAACCCAAGGCTCTTCCCCGTTCCTACGCCCATGCCCAGAAGTGGCTGTACAGACCTTTTCTGCTTGTTTCTGTAGGTTCGAATCGTCATAGTTGAAGAAGCGGCTGAGGTGCTGGAAGCGCATGTTGTAACTTCGATGCCCCAAACAACCCAGCATCTGATTCTAATCGGTGATCATCAGCAGCTGAAACCTTCACCTACAGTCTATGAGCTTGCCAAATATTTTCATTTAGACGTATCTTTGTTTGAAAGAATGGTAAGTTTACAGTATCTTAACTTTTAAGCAAAAGCCCTCTTATCTCTACAGTTCTGTCAGCGCAGGGCAGGCCTTAGCAAGTGCGGGGCCCGATTGGAAGAACATTTGTGGGCAGGGCCGGCACTCAGCCGATTGGACCGATTGCTTCCAATCGGGCCCCGTGCTAAAGGTGTCCCGCGCTACACAAGCTTACGCTTCAGTCAAAGCTGCTTTTGTGGTGCCGGCCCGGGGTCTATGGTATTTCTTAAGCGTGGGGTCCGTTACCCACGAGAATAAAAATGAACAGCGCTGTTTTAACGTCATTAATCATCATAATTCGTACTTTAATCNTAACAATGGTCATTGTTTTCGGTAATGTATAGCTTAGTTTTTCCATAACAGCTACAGAGAGGGTTTAAGTTTTGAGGCTGTTTTCTGTTTCATTTATGAGAGTTTCGTATTTGGCTGGTCACGTTTGAATAATTGCTGTTTCAGTCTTATTCAACTTCCCTTTGGTAGAGATCTGATGAGACAACCTGATATTGGCAAAATTGTTTGAAATAAACGTAGTTTCACTTATGCGAACTGAATGACTATTACTTGTGTGCAAAAAACAAAGGGTCCTTGTAAAGTAACACAACAGAAAATCTCTTTAACGAACGTCAACAAGCCATTTTGCAAAGTAACAAAAGTGACAGTTAGTGAAGTAAGCCTCATGATGTTGTGTTGTGGGGAAAGTTGCATCATGAAGTACCAGAGACGAACGGATTTATGTTTTTCAAATTTTGAATCCGATCCAACAGTTTTATTTCAATTTCAATCCAAATCCGAATATTTGGATTGGATATTTGACACTTCAAAGACTTTATCACTATTGCAATAAGAATTTCAGTAAAAGCGAGTAAGATGTCAAACCAGACAGATTAACAGGCATACAACACAAGCGGCTCATTAGCACTAGGCTGCACACATTTAAATAATGATGAAACATGGTAAATGTTACGAGGTATACGTTCTACTGTACAGTACGCATAACAATCATGAGTCATTAAAAAGACTGGGTCAATAAGAGTCACATCAATTCCATAACTTTAATGCAAGGTGCCGACGCAATTTGGAAATAAATTTCCAGACCTTTTCCAGACATTTCCGGAATTTTTCCCAGGTTTAACATTTCCGTATGACCTACCCGCAGGGCTGCGGAGTCGAAGTCGTAAGGAGTCGGAGTCGGATTCCTCACAGCACTAGGAGTTGGAGTCGGATATTCTTGTCCGACTCCGGACGCCCAGTTGGATCATTTTTTATATCACATTCCTAAATTGCACAAAGAAATGGCAAAATTTATTTTGAATTTTTTGTTCAATCAGAGATTTCTGGCTTTGTACCACGATTTCCATTGATTTTAACAGCCAAATCTCATTCCCTTTATATTAAGGAGTCGGAGTCGGAAATTTTGGAAAGGTCGGGGTCGGAAGTTTTGGAAACTCGGAGTCGGGAGTTGGAGTCGGGTATTTTACCTCCGACTCCGCAACCCTGCTACCCAGGTCAAATACAGGCACTGCAATATTTAACACGTTATAAACAAAATTATATCAACCTTGAATAAACTATTAATCAAATGTATGTCAAAAGATCAAGTCTGCAAAATTAATTTCTTTTTCCACACCTAACAGACCAAAACATTTCTTCCAGACTTCTTCAGACTGGAAAATGACAATTTTTCCATACCTTTCAAGATTGCGTAGGAACCCTGTTGATGACACGGTGCATAAGAGAGCAGAGTTGTATCACGGGTCGTAGTCAAAGCTCATGATTTAATGAAACACGATGTACAATGCCGACTCATGTGAGAAAATAAACTGAACCAAACTTAACACATCAAATACAGCAATCTGTCGTCCTGAAACTGAACCGAAAGTTGCTAAGAAGTTGAAAACAAAATTGTCAAATCCAATCTAAATCAGGTGAAGTAGCAATTAGAAAATCGAATCCAAATCCATCGAAATACTAGAATGCTGCAGGATTTAAATCCAAGTCCATGTTCATCTCTGTGAAGTAATACCGAAACAAGAAATATGGTATCAATTTCACACAGATCGCCGTCGTAGTTTCTGAGATGCAGCCCACCGAATTGGACGCTGCAAAATGTCTGAAAAGTTTCAAAGGTGGAATGACTTTCGTGGAAGTTTTGGATGCTAATAGAATATTTGCCTGTTTTTAAATTTCTAAAAATAAGTTTATAGTAATTGGTAAACATGCAATCACTTTATATATTCCTTCGTGTTGAAAAAGAAACAAAAATTTACTTTTCCAGGATAAGGAAATCCTGCTCTAATTGCTCTAAAAAGCGGTTTGTGCTTTCGTAACGGGTTTCACTGTAAACATTATTTGTTAGAGTCGAATTTAGGTTATTTATTAACAATATGTTGTTTCTGTAACTAGGTTAAATACACTGAGTCAAAGATTAAGAGACATGGCCGAAAATATTCAGTTGCAGTCAAAAGAGGGCAAAAGGTAAGGCAAAAATGGCCTAAGCAGAAAAAGCGATAAGTGCGTTGGACAATTATTTTAACAGAAAAAGCTCTAGAAGAGCTACACCACAGTGAAAATGGCGATAACGTAAGCCTCCAGCCCGATGATGTTACGCCACATAGTCAAACATCCTCTCAGTAATTTGTGGACTCATTGGGTGACACGGTGTTGGTCGCAGAAGTCTGCTGAAGAGGTTAAACTCCTTAGCTTGGCATCGGCCCTTCGGGGCTCGTTCTTTCACACCACCGACTTCTATCATTATAACTTGATGCCCACCTCAAAAATTTCTTCACACGCCACTGAGTTGGACCTCGCAAATTTCGTGCTCGCAAATTTTTAAAATTTCGTTCTCGCAAGCCTCATCAGATGCACCGGCTGACGAGCTTCCTTTTTTGTCAGATTCAACATTTTCGAAATGATTTATCTCACGTCCCGGACATAAACTTTTACTTTGATTACCTGGCACATCATCAGGCTGTCTGCACGTTGTCGCCATCTTCACTGTGGTATGGCTATTCTAGATTTTTTTCTGCATTTTCTGAGGTAGTTCTGTTAAAATATTGTCCCAAACTCTAAAGCACCTATATTTTGTTCTGCTGCGGCAATTTTTGCTTCAACTTCAACCATCTCTCGACTGCAAATTAAATATATTCGGGCGATGTCTCTTGCTTTTCGACTCGTGGTATTTAGCTTAGTTACATAAACAACATATTCTAGAAGCAAAGCTGAGCCCAAATTCGACTGTTAAAACCAAAAAACAAAACACAATATAACACCTGCCTATCATTATCTACTTTACATTTAGATAATGGTTACAGTGAAACCCACTTAATAGAGCAACGGTTAAGAGGACAAACCGCTTGCGAGATCGGGTTTTCAATATAACCGAAAAGATAAGAAATGTCGTTCTCTTCTGACACGAAGGAAATATATAATTTTAGATTTCCCAATAACTACAAATCTACTTTTTAGAATTTTTTCAAAACAGGTAAGTACTGTGTTAGCCTGAAAAGCTTCCATGAAGGTAATCCCACCTATGCACCTTTTTTTGCAACTTCTAATTTGTTAGGCCTATATCTCAGAAACTACGACGCCAATCTGTGTGAGACTGATGTCATAATCTTTGTTTCGGTGGAACTTCATGACGCAACATTGTCCACAAGAACATCATGAGGCTCATCACTTCCCGCATACGTAACTATCACTCTTGTTGCTTTACAAGTGGCTTTCCTGTTAATATGCGTTAACGAAATTTTCTCTTACAAGGCAAAGAACCGTAATTTTTCGCACACCTGTCATTCAATTCTCATAAATAAAACTAGGCTTATTTCAGAGGTTGTCGCCATTCTCAGGTTGCCTCAGATCTGTACGAGAGGGAAATTGGATAAGACCGATTTAAGCATCACACGTTTGCAATTACGAACTAAGATTAACCTTCAGAAGACGAGCAGCAGTGACTGTTGAAACAACAATAACTATCGAACCGTATTTTGCAGTAAGTATTGAAACTTGATCTGCCAAATACAAAAACGCTTATAACCACAACAGAAAACGGCTTCAAAAGTTAGGCCCTCTCCGCGCTAATTTGCTGCTATTGAAAAAGCTAGGCAACACAACCAAAAAACAACAAGCAGTTTCGACTGAAAGAACAAGTTTTCGTAATCTATTAGGCGTAGCGCGGCCCCCTTTGGCGAGGGGCCCGATGGGAAGCAATCGGCTGAAGGCCGGCCCTGTCCGTCAGTACATCTTTTAAAATATTGCGTTTAAAATGTTTGGAAAGCAGTAGCATTTTTGCTAATTTTCTTGGTCTTATATAAAACTTCAACATTAAATATACCAATCCTTTTATATTCAGAAATTTTGAAAATCATACGCTGCGCGCATGTACTTACAGTATCTTTTAATGTTGTTTCGAAAGTCAGAACAATTTAACTGCAAAACGACTCTTTAACAAAATGAATGTTCAAAACTAATTGTCTGAATTTTGAACAGATATGATCTACTGCGTCAACATCGCGTACGCATGTTTTAGTCATTAGATGGAAACTTCAGCGAAATATGACGTTCTCAGTCGTATTGTTGAAGTCTTTGCTCTTTTGATGATTCAGCTGATGCATCAGTTTTTGTTCACAAAATATCACATCACCTGGGTCAAATCAAATTGAAAATGCCTTATCAACCTTGTTCGTCATGCCCTGTGACGTGCATTTTCTTATCGGTATGAAGTTTATTTTCTTGTGTGGTGCAGATAAAGAATGGAATCCCCTTCACAAAGCTAAAAGTGCAACATCGGATGCGACCTTGCATGGCTGACTTACTTCGATTAAGTATTTACAAGGATTTGGAAGATCACGCAAGCGTTCAGAATTACGAAAACATGGTTGGCGTGGAGAAAAACATGTACTTCATTAACCACACAGAACCGGAAGATGAAGATTTGGATGGGAAGAGCAAAGTAAGTGCGGCGATTCTCTTGTCTTGAAGATTATCTTCGAGCTCAACGAAGGAAATAGGAGTGAAAGGAAAAAATTAGTTATCACAACCTGACATTTCACGTGTAGATGCAGTATCCGCTATCACAACCAAGAGTGCCAAAACCATTGAGAACAAACAAGATCAGATACCACAATGTGTTGATACTTATGATCATTCTATAAACCTGTCTGGTACAAAATTTGATTTGTAAGGTGGTCCGACGCACCTGCTTCGCTATACTTTTTGTTTATTTTGAAACTTTTTTGAATGAATTTTATAGCATGCAAATGGATTTACATGAATTCTGTCACATTTTCCTCAGGAAGAGATCTAATCGTTTTGTGCAAAACCTTATTTTTGTGTAGCAAGCATCCTTATTAACTATTCAAAACCTGAATGAATGGAAGCCGTGGGTTACCAAAAACCAAGCAACCAATACAAAACTGATTAAGTGATGCAGATTGCAGAAAGAAATGGCGATGCAGTATGCTTGTGCCCAACAAACCCACTCTCTTCTAACTGTACAACTGATTATGGCGTACATTTCGCTCTGACTAAAAGCACTGTTTTCTTTAATTTTGTCTGAGGTCATGCTAGTAATATTGCTAAAGCTGAAAGACCCACACTGTCACTTGCATGCTACACTTTGGAGCTTCGACACCTGCTCCACTCTGGACTCACCGGTCCCCCTGATGAGACGCAGCGGCGGCTTCAATCGAGATATACATTTGTGCCGCAGGAACTGCTTGATTCTACAGATAGCAAGGCTGGGCACTGGGTTAACGTAATGTGGATCAATCAGCCCTTGGTCTAGTGGTAAGTGCGTCCGCCTCAGTACTGGTAGGTCGAGAGTTCGATTCTAGGCCGGGTCTTACCATTTTGGTATTGTAGCCTTCTTAACAGGCGTATTGGTAAGCAGAAGAGCTGCACGGAACACATCCAGAGCACGAAATAAACAGACTCAAATGAAAGAAGACATCGCAAAAACTCAGTAGTGGCGCTACAAGACCATTGTAGTTATACTTATAATGCGCCATCAACAAACCACCATCCGAAAATGAAGGAGGTTTGGGAAATCCACTCTAGACTCCGTGAATCCAGACTCCAACCCTGCTGGAATGCCTCCCCCCAAGCCCAGCTTGGGTAAGGATCAATCTCCTTCGCACTGATGTTGACCTATTTCTTGCTTTAACATGCAAACTTGGGTTCTGGCTGGGGTGACCCGAAGACTGTCTTCTTGATGGGACATATGTTGCAGCGGTTTTAGATGGTGACAAACAAAACTGGTTGGTCAGTGCATGATCCGAAGTGGCTGTGTGGTATGAGAAACACGACAAAATTGACTTTCGCTTTGAGCGGAAATGGTAAAGTTAATTTTTTCTTTTTGCTAATACTCCTGCAAGGATCGGAAAGCACTACCTTTTTGCTCTAAAACACTCAAAAAGTCTTAGTTTTGTGATTGAAGCTTGAAACAAAAAAAATTATTGATGTACATGTTTCAAAGTCTAACGGGAAGAAGACGCTTGCATAATGTTTACAAGATTATGAAATCGCGGTGTCTTTTTTCAAACACAAGTGTATGTCATGTTCAACATCCATCCTGTTTCGACACTTTGTTTCCAGTAAACTCATTGCACTAAATCCTGATTCACAAAGCCAAGTGGGAGCAAATGCAATTAGATGTTGATTGACATACTTTGATAAGGTCGGATAACTTGAATTCATAGAAGCCAAATGTTTATATTTCAAATGTTTTGTTTTTTTTCTTCCAACGTTTCAAATTTTTTAAGAACAGGTTCTCTCACTCCAGGACTCACTAACAACAGGTTCCCTCATTATCACAGTCTCCAGAGGCAAACCATGCTGGTTGGCCCGATATAAGCGCAAAGGTTGATCTCTGTGTTGCCAACTGGTACAGTCTAGCAAGGAAATTATTGATTTCAGTTATTTTCTCAAATTTTAGTCTTTTTTCACAATTAGAAGTTAGCAACAGGTCAATGAGAGGTTTGCTAAAATCAATTACAAGTAAAAGATGTTCATGAGGGAAAATTGAGAACCCTTGGCTTAAGCCAACAACTCTGGAAAAGAATTCCACGAACAGGTTCTTGCGAACCGGTCGAATCCCATCACTGGATTTGCTACTTCCACAGTTATATCTACAAAGTCTATTTCAACGCGGAGATGTTGTTCAGGCAGATTCGTGATTGCAAATGGATCGATTATTATCTAATCAGTACGTTTGTGGACGTCGGAATGTCACCATTATAGTGATCAAAATTTTTAATAAGCTACTCAGTAAGTGCAGTTATGGTTTCGTTGACATCTAATTTTTGTCGACAATATAGTTTTTAAGGAAGTAAACACGTCTTATCTAGATTCACGTAATTTTTCCACAAATTGAGTTTTTTGATGGTAAGCGATGATTTCTGCAGTGAGTGCGGTCAATCACTGTAAAACCAGGACCTCGCATACATCAATCCAGCCCGTTCAGAGAGTCAAATACATCAGCTAGGTAAACAACATTTGCAATAACAATTCCTGACAAAAATTTCCAGCTAAGGACACATGTTTGTGTTTGTTTGCGAAGACAACAATCTTTTTCTCGTTGCTCATAATCAAGTTTCAGGCCACGACCGCGTGGCTGAGTTATCAGCATCCATCTCCTCACACAAAAAAGTAAACAACCTCTGGTAAGCGGCTTGCTTTGATAAAGATTACATATTTGTAATAGAATTCAGTGCGTTATGTTCCTCCTCTGATAAGATTTTTATTTCTAGCGCTTCTGTGTGGAGAAAACTATGCGTCCACTTTGCCTTGGGAACCTTGTGCCTGTCTTGGACTAGTTTTACTATTCATGCTTTTATGGCAGTAGACCTACATGCTGCTCCACTATGGGTGCAAATCCCAGCATAGTTCCCTAGGAATTGAATATTTGCTGAAGAAGTGGTTACTGGCATTGAAAAATACCTTCACCTTTAGTATGCATCTACTGTAAACAATTTGTAAATCACTCTCAGGTCTAAGCAACAAAATCATTCCAGCGCCGTTTCAACTATTTAAAAAAATTCAAGCTCAAGCCTAAGGCAAACGAACCTGCACAAAAACAGTTCTTCGGACAACTGGCGTAGGATGGGGCATGGTCTTATTCTAACTTTATTATATTGTCTGTTAACGTAGGTGTGCAGCCAACATCTACAGACAGTATCAGTTTGACTGACAAGTGGTCTTGCGGCTTCATAACTAGTCCATACTGTTACTGCTGTATGAAGACGTTGCTTACAAAATACACACCCATGAAAGCGAGAAGAGTATATAGTATGATCTACGCCCTGGGTGCGTTGTCTGCTGATTCTTCGAAGTATCAGAATGCTAAAGACTAACTTGGCAGCAGTTCAAAAACCTTACAAAGACGAGCTAATCCATTGCTTTAACAAGTTATACGTAGTGTGCAATGCACAAACCAGAGCACCAGAAACATCAATAGCTTATCCATTGATGTAATATACCAAAACTGAGTGATGCCATATCTGTCAGAACGTGCCCGAGTTGTGTTATGTTGACTTCAGGGACTACGTTACATCGCATGCGTGTAAATTGTGCTACGTGTGATGAAATGGAAGGTTTACACTCGGAGCTTTATCCATGTTTGAGAAAAACAAGTGACAACAAAAAATAATAATGGAATCCCAGTGGGGCAACAAGAGGTTTGAGCCAGGAAGGAAAACTTAGATGAAGGGGGCCCACTAGCCGCCTTAGCGGGCCTTGTAGTCTACGCACTTTTTCTGAGAATCTTGCTTTAGTCTTTTGCGTCTCTTCACCTGTAAGCTTTTGCTTGCAATTTGCTGGACTGAAGATGCGTCATTGACGCAAAATCAATTTCCTAGCAAAACAATTTGCATTCAGATTCGGATGTGTCACCCTTGTGGTGTCTTGTTACTAAAGTGATAGTGAATTCGGATGTGGATGTCTATACTAAAACCTGAAATCACCGGAAAACACACCACAAACGTACAAAAACGACAATCTACTGAAAACCAAAAGAATAGTAAATACCGAAATGTAAGTTAAGTGGGGGCCCGGTTTTCACATTTAGCTTGACAGTGGGTGGGCGGTTCCCACCCGGTTTCAGTTACGCCACTGATGGAGCCCCATTTGGTGTAGCGAACCATAGTTCGGGAAACATTGTGTTAGGGGCTGGTATCCCGTTTTTGATGACATGAGCTCAGATATCAAGAAGTGTAAATCAAGGAAAAACTTACAAGTTTTTAAGAATTGTAGCATCAGGCAACCTGTAATGTAACAGTTGAATCATATCAACTTTAGCTTCATGGTTTTAGCTTGTGCAGTGTATCACAATGCATTTTCTGCACTAAAACAGCATGATGTGCCACTGGGTGTAATATGCATTTTTATTGGATTCCCTACCAGGCTGCCAACGTGCCTTAACTTCGGCTCTTTTTTATTGATTTGCATTCTTGCAAATCAGTTGTGATAGACATCAACTTCATCTTTTGTACCAGCACATCCGCCTGGATACTGTAAGCTAAAGCAACTAAATCTACTGGTATTCGACAGCATGGAGGTCAGTTATCCACTTGAAGTTACTCTTAATATAGGATTAGAAACTGCAGTATCTGCAATAACCAAAGAGGTTTTGAACTGAAAAAAAACAAGTAAAACGGGTACTCAATTTAAGAGGAAAATATCGGCGGGTGTAGAACAAAAGCTGTTATCCAAATTGAACAATAGTCATTGCACCTTCTTGACAAAGGATTTGGCGGAATTTTTATTGCTGTCGTTTTCATTTTCTGCTATACTTTCAATATTAAGAGTAGAGTAAAATCATATAATTTAATAACTATGTATGTGTGCCAAACAATTTCCTTCTTGTCAAGTTCAAATTACCTGATAAGCTATGCTGTAAAAATTTATTAAGTACGTCTGGCAAAGTTTAAAAAATGCTTAATCTTTTTCAGGCAAACCAACACGAAGCTGACCTCATGCTACGTTTCTGCGACTATCTACTGCAGCAAGATTACCACGCTCATCAAATAACAATTCTGGCTGCGTACTCGGGTATGGTGTTTGGCAGTTGTAGGCTATTCCTGTTTGACAGCACTAGAACAAATAATAACATAACGTGCCTAAGGTATGTATTCAATTATTTCAAGAAATGGGGTTTGTGTAAAAATACAAACAAACTCAAAACTTTGACACCACCAAAACATTAAAGCTATGAAACTTACTTGCGTAGGTCAATTGATTGCAATGAGGAAGGCTATGAAAAACAAGTTGTGCCATCGGGTGAAAGTGACAGTAGTGGATAATTACCAAGGAGAGGAGAACGACATCATTCTTTTGTCCTTGGTTCGCAGCAATAAAGAAGTATGTTCGCGTTTGGAACTTGATAACTTGCTTATAATAGCAGCTTTGTAGTCTTAACTTGTTTTGTTTCAGGGCAGCATAGGATTTTTGAGAATAGAAAACAGAGTGTGTGTGGCACTTTCAAGAGCTAAGAAAGGGTTCTACTGCATCGGAAACTTTGAGGTGAGAAATTGGAAACCGAACTAGGTGTTTGTATATTAGGTTGAAAGATACAAGCGAATCAAGTTTTTTGATTTAAGTGTTTTGCTTGTTTTATTGCCATTATATCTATAGAATCAAAATTACCGGTCCCTTTCTTCTCCATTAAAAAAATGCAATGTTTGCCATGATTGTCAAAAGTTCCGTTTCTGCTCCAAAATAAAGCTATAAAACTAATACGACCAACTAAGCAGATATCTCTGAAAGAATCCTTCCAGCACTTAAACGTATTATGTCTTCCCAAATTTTATACCTTATCAGTAGGCAAATTTGTGCTCTCTTATTACAAGAAATTGCTTCCCAACCATTTTGATGAATATTTTATTCCAATCAGCTCAATTCATTCTTACCCCACAAGACTACCTACTTCTGGCAACATGTTTTTTCCTAGAGTTAACTCTTCTTCAGAAAAAATTACCCTTACATTTGTTGGCCCAAAAGTGTGGTCTCCAACACCAGACTGTATTAAGTCTTCTACCACTTTCACCTTTAAATGAAAACTTAAGAAACCTCTCCTCCATGCAAAAGATGCATCATTACATACTTTAGCAACATTTCACTTATCAAGAACTAAACGCCGAGAGTTTCGGAAATTTGATTAATATAATACTATCTGTTTTTTATGTACCGTTTGTTTCTCATTCGTTCCTGTGCACATCCCATTTTTTCAACATGAAAATATAATCCATAACCTTTTGTTTTGTTTTGTCTTGCTTTTAAACTTCATCGAGTTTTTTACTTTTTTATATTTTGTTTAAATATTTTTTGACCACATCAAATTTTCTCAATTAAATTTGACCCACTACTTTCTGTGCATAGGCATGCTCTCTTCGTCTGTAAATTGATTTCACCGTGTTCTATGTTTGTTTGTTTGTATTGTATTTGAATTCCAATTATTATTTTTTTAACATAAAAACTGACAAACGGAGCTGGTTGACTAGATGACCGCCATGGCCCTTCATCAACCAATGTGACACAGTGACACTCGTATTTACATTAATCAGTTATTGTGCCATTGCGTTTTCATTTATTCTGAATTCCACTGACCATTGCTTTCCTTATTGCGCGATGGCTCTCAGTATCGTTTCTGTTATAGCTCAGTCATACGAAACGACAATAAACTTGAAACTTGAGCTTGACATGCGTTGTACGGAGTCAGCATAGAGCGTTTCGTTTCTACTTACTCCGCAACCTGTGACATGTAATTGTAACATGTAACCAACGTCTTACAGATTAACACCGCATTTTATCGAAGAACAAAGTTTTCAATCGTTAAACCGTTCTCGATTAGTGCTAAGATGAATAATGTTTGAAATTGCCTTGATTGCTTCAAAAATAATTTTATGTAAAAAATTATGTAATAAAATTTTTCTTGAAGAAATCAAGCTTGCATACATACTTTTGCACAGAAATGTTAGCGATATATTTCTCTGATTAGTGCATGCAAATTTCTAATTTCGTAGAAAGGAAGCACAGAGGATGTCTTTGCGTCCTTTAAAACTATATTTCTACAAAAATGAAGGCAGACAAAGAACAGACAATCTCTGTTTGATGTTACATGAAACGTATTGAGAATGAAGGGCTCGGTTGGTATCTGTCAAAAGAAAAGTCTTGAGTAGGGCCATTTAAAGTCATGAAGGTCATACTTTTTCTGCGTACCAGGAAGATATAAAACGAATTTCAAAACAAAAATCGCAACCCTGCGAAGTCTACAACAAAAGTGTGAAGTCATAAAAAGTCGTCTTTACCATGTTAGGTTATAAAATAAGAAAACCATTAAAACAATCTCAATATATGAGCTGAAACTACTACATGGCTAGGTCTAAGTTGCATCTTGCAAACTGAACCCACTTGGGCACCCTGCGAATGTTGGCAAACACATAGGAGAAAGAAGATTTTTGGATGAAATGTAATGCACTGACTAAAATGTGCATATTCTTGCTGCCCCAAAGAAATAAATCAATGCCCATGCATGTTTTCAATTCATTTCAAACAAAACTACTGTAGTTGCTTTGCTCATGCTTCGAGCTGTTTACTTAGTAGGGCATCAACAAACCATGAGACTGCCATCTCTCACGCCTATTTTCGGCTGTAATGCTTCTTTGTACAGTAGTTGTATGTTCTAGCTCAGTCATTTTTCTGATCATGCAAAGTCATATTTTCTGAAAAATAAAGTCAAATTATCACGTTTTTATGTCATAAATATGGCGCTAGTAATGAGTCTTCGAGCTTAAGGTCTTAGCCAGGCCGATGTCGCTGTTTTCCTCGAGTTCAGAAAAGAGTTGATGCAGTAGTTCAGTAAATGTTTTAGCATCTTAAGTATTTCACCATTGACTTCTTGACCAGGAAAACCTTTGCTATAGCAAAGATTTTAATCACGGGGATTGACGATGCCACAAGTGCAATTATGCAGATAATGGTGTTTTCGTACCTTAATGAATCCTAAGTCCATGAATTGATTGCTCCAAAAACGCACTAGACAAAGTAAACAATTAGTATAATGAATGTTGATACCTGCCGTTAAAACAAGAATCTTCCATCTATGCTACCACAGTATCTCTGAAAACCAGAACTTTAGGCATTGAGCGATCTCTGGCGTCAAGATATAGGACGTGGAAAACTTATGTCGTACGCATGAGATCAGCGGAGTTCCAGACTCATTGCCGTCTGTTGTCAATAAGTAACAGAAATCATTTTTCTGCGTTTCAGCTGCTGCAAGAACAAAGTGATCTCTGGAGAAACCTTATAACAAAAATGAAACAAGAAGGGCTTTATGGTTCCAGCTTACCACTGATGTGCAACAACCACCCTGAGCATAAAGTGAACGTTACAAAAACAGAAGACTTTGAAAAACTTCCTGAAGGTATAGGATGAGAGCAGATCACATACTCGCGGTGTTGTATTTCCTCTTCAATCTTTTTTCCCTAAAATGAATGTTTTTAATGATTATCAGCAGCAAAATAATATAAGTTTGCTTTCGTATGATTTTCTTAACTGCCGNTTGGGGCAAATTATTACAGTACGGCTAATTTAAATCAGAAACTAACTGGAGCCCCACAACGTTTTGACTAGCTGACATTATTCAAATTGTTTCAGTTAGGCTCCAATTAGAAACGGGGCTGCAAGATACAAGCTCAAATGTTCGCTATTTAATCAAATTTAGGTCCAATGAAACGTTTCATTCGAACTGTGATTCAAAGTTTCACAACCTTCGTTGTTACCTTTTCAATGACACATTTGATTCGAGTTGTTCAGTTTGAAGCATAAAGCGTACATACGTTTTTAGGCGGTTGCGGCAAACCATGTGAATATAGGCTACCGTGCGGACATGTATGCATGCGATCATGTCATTCTGAAGACCCGGAACACAAGCGCTACAAATGCATGAAGCCATGCCTGCGAAGATGCACAACTTTTACTGAAGATTCTTCTCCACAACATGCGTTTGATAAGCTACAAGATATCAATTCTGCGGCAAGCCCCGAATATTCCTCTGATGAAAATTTTCAAATCATTTCAAGCAAAATTTTAGAAGAAGCAGGCCAAGACCCTGGAAACTCACATGCAGAGTCAGCTTGCCCTGAAAAGCGCCGTAAGATATCGCACGACGTTCTGGAACCGGAAGTAGGTGATGATCAATCGGGAACGGTAGCGAATGAAGATACAGATCGAACCCATGAATGTGGCATTGGTGATGTTCTGAGCGCTTCCTCGCCCAACGCTACCGACAGGATCACGGAAGGGTTTTCAGACGACACTGAAAAAGATTCAAAACCCTCATCGCACTTGAACCAGAAGGATGTCGAGGGTCCACAGCCCGGCATTCAACAGAGCATTGAACTGGAAACTGAAGATTGCAGTAATGATGCACCTCGTGAAAGTGTTGATCAGTTGGGCAGAAATAAACACTCAGGTCACCCGTGTTCGAAACTGTGTTACGAAGATTGTGGGAAATGTACCGTTGAAGTCCAAAAAGTAAGTGCAACAACAGGCCCAACTGATGTAGTATGAGTAGTCACTGATCTTTTAATTGACAACTCTTTCATAAAGTTTGGCAACAAAAACTAGTGAAATCTCGTTTCATTTGATTTTTCTGGTGATGTTTCAAAGCTTGCCAATGAAATGTGCAATAATCAATGTTTGTCATTTCAAACTACCATTGACCTGTTGATAATCATTAACTTCAAGTTCATATTTCTTCCACCAGGTCATTCCAAAATGTGGTCATTTGCAAAGTGTTCGGTGTTACATGAATCCAGAAGATTATAAATGCAGGATGACGTGCATCAAGCTTCTCCCTTGCAAGCACGCTTGTAAAAGAAATTGTGGCCAATCGTGCACAGCTGCATGCATCGAATTAGTCACAGGTACCACGTTGTGCTCTGATGTAAACTTATGCTTCATTGAAGAATAGCCCGCAATGCCAAGCGTTGAAGCTCAGTAATGCATGCGAGGGGTCTTAACACTGTTAACAATAGCAAACAAAATGGTTTTATGTGGATTCTTAACAAATAATGTAGATTCAGTGAAAATATTTTGCGTAAGTTTTTATCTGAGAAGAGTAGTTTTAAATAACAAGGGCTTTATAGTGCTCTCTGTCGTTTGAACTAATGTTTATTCTAACATTCGTCGGACTGCGTGGTCACAATATTACCTTTGCGTTTGAAATTGTGGGAGCCTTTTTGGCGAATTTGTAGACACCTCAAGTTTCATGACATCTCTGCAGTTTAAGTATGATTATATGAAAAACAAATTCAGAAAAAATATTCAGACGTTCAAAGAGATGTAAGTCGACCTTTTTACATCCATCAGAGGCAGCATAGGCAAATTTCACTTCAATTCTGCGTGTGGGAATAACGCAGAAAATGCAAGATAAAAATTTAGAATGCCAAACCCTTTAAGACCAAATTTTGGAAAAATAACAAAATTAGATTTTTAACGAAAAGTTTGTTTTTTTGCCATAACTTTTGAACCACAAAGATAGATGGCCAATCAGGAGCTCTAAGGACTCGGACTATCGCCTATTTTTTAGTAAAACTTGAGTCAAAAAATTGGCTCTTGGAGTTTGCGCCCAGGGTAAACCGACCTCAATTATAACGTCACCAACAAAGAACCCAAAATCCAAAACTTCCATTTTTTAAATCCGAACTAGAAGACTTTCCGCATCTTCCCAGAGTTTGAACAGCTCTCTAGCTCGATCGGCTAGCGAGTTATGTTGGTGCAAAGTGACGCAAAAAAGTGGCGCACGCGGGTCTTCACAGTGTTTTAAAAGCTTTAGGATTTCTGTAAGCTTTCGAAAAATCAGCCGACTGGGCTCTGCTTTCATCTTTTTGCGATGATTCAAACCTGCACAGATCTGCACTCAAGTAACTATTCTCCACCTATGAGATAAGCAAGAAATCTTTCGGCAAATTTTAAAAAATGTTATCTCATCTCCAAAGGGATGAGGGAGTTTTTAAGGGAGGAAAGCGTTCGCCTTGAAAAATGGTTCACTCCCCGTGTTTTAAGAACAGNCTTAACCTGAGTGTTTCGTGCAAATTAGATTTAAAATTTCACAGAATCTTGCTGAAGGTTTTCCTTGAAAGTTAATGAACATCAAAGAAATGTTTGTACAGTTTTCAGCCAGTTCTAAATTTGTAAATATATTACTGGTGGTGCTTTTTTTACTGGATCTTTATTACAAAATAGCTATGTCCGGAATTATTGGCTCAACAACATTTACTTCTCAGCAGTGGCGGCTCGTGACTGTGATTCGTGGGGGTGTTGCAACTCCACCCAACGAAGATCTTTATAAGGACTTGAAAGCACCAGGTTTTTCACAGCGGTGCGGAATATTATGACGTGGTACATCTCTCTTTCTACAGAGCAGTTGTGAGATTTCCCTATATTGTTATATTGCATGGAAATGCCATGGGGTGAATTAGCTGCTGTGGCACTGGTACTTTTAAAGTTCTGAGCGCACATTAGCCCGACGCAAGTAACAGCTCGTTGTTTGCTGATCCACTGAAGTCTGCCCTTATCTCACACGCATAACATTCCCTTCACGGTCATGCAATGAAAAAGAACGATTGTTTTGCACCACGGTGGTGGTCTTAAAAACATCACATTTTACCAACTGTAATTGTCCCAGTCGCACTGAATGAATATATCGAGAACAGAAACACTTGTAGGTGATCATATCGCACATCCTTACTACAGAAATGAGTGCCTTATTACCAGGGATGTAGTGCTAAGAAAAAATGTGTTGGAACCCACCCAAAAAATAGCCATTTCCAATCAGCTTCAACCTTATTTTGAAGCAAAAGGTGAAAAAGGTGTGGGAACGTTCCCACGCGTTCCCGCCCCACTACACCCTTGCTTATCACTTAAGACAAGAAATTGTTATTCCTGGAAATACTTAAAACAAATGTTTGACGTCATTCACTAATGGAACAATGTTGCGATCGATTGCCATTTCTGCGAAATGATTTTCAAAGATTAAGTGCAAGTAGTCATAGTTTAAGACTTACTGAAACAGTGGGTGTTACTACATGCTTTGCAATTAAATCGTGGGACAAACATAAGTTTGATGTTAAGGGTATTTTGCAGACTTGACATTTGTACTCAAGCACGAATTTGAGCTTGACTTTCAAAACCAGTTTCAATTCTGACGCAATTCAAAACTCTAGACCTACTCCAAAATGATTTTCTGCGGTGTTCCTGACCTGAGGCTGACAAAGCGTCAATCAAGCATGTGTTCAAGGCGCATTCTGGAAGACTACCCATACACTCTCTACCAATCCACCCAAAAATCCAAAATAACTTCCCATGGCAAATCCAGACCAACACCGCATGCAACATCACCTCAGGGAAAATTTTCAACGTCTTCTAGTATTAAAACCAGTATGCACGGTAGAAATCGCAACCTACAAATGAGGTACAAACAAGGGCGGATCCAGGGGGGCAATTGGGGCGATCGCCCCACTGAAACCTACGAAAGTAACGTTTTTCACCATGATTTTGTACAATTCGGAAAACAGCATTGGCGATGTGAGGTCATTTTGCCTTCCATCGTTTTGTCATAGCAGTGTTGTGAAGTATACTTCGTGTCTCTTACAGTAGTGAACGCGTAATGAGACTTGACTGCCAAATAATATTGCTATCGCCCCCCAAAACTTACTGGCTCGATTCGCCCGAGGTTACAAAGTGATTATAGTCTATATAGTCTACTGCTGACGGAAAAAAATCCGCAAACAGCAGAGTCGAGCGGAGTCTCATTTTTCAGACTTCGACTCCGCTCCTGCTTCTAGCTTAAAGATTCCTGCTCCGACTCCGAAAAATTTTGAAACATCAACTACGACTCCTGTTAACACTCCGAAAACTTCCAAGTAACTCATATCAAAAAGATGTTGTCTATTTTGCCTCGTAAAGCAGAATATATTCCGTGGTTATTTTGCCATTCATCAAACACAATTGATTAGTTAAAGTGGTCACGTGAGAAGCTTTTTTTCGGTCACTTTTCGGTCGTAGACCGAAACGTTTTTCAAATGAACGAAAAAAATTAATTCATTTCGGTCAGAATCTTTCAACATATAGATTAAAAAACACTTTTATGGCAAGTTTTAATACAACTGTAATACACATGACCGAAATGTTTCAGTTACCAAAATGTCTCAGCTAATGACCGAAATGTTTCAGCGAAAAAAAAAACAGGATGACAAGTATAATGCAGAAAGGCACAACATGGTGAGGTTTAGGGTTATGATTGAGCCTATATTTTATGTAGCGCAGACAAAAGACCACTAAAAGCTTGTCCGCACTTAAATTAAGACAGCACTTGCCCATGCATGTCAGACATAGCCGTTGCAGACGTTACACGGTCAGCTAAGTATTTCATGCATTCCAAAATTGTCTTATGTTTCCAACTTGTTATGTGACCACTTCAGACATTTATGTACAGCTTCTGGTGAAATAGCTGCAGAACAGTTCCTGCCTCACGAGGCAAAATAGACATTGCTGATCAAATATGCATCTGTAACACTATAGGTTCTGATTTAAGCTATAAAGTGTAACTGTTGAAACACTAGCTAAGTAGTTCAAGCTTCAATAATAATTAACCAGATATGTGACAATTATTGGAATTGAGCGTTAATTTTCAATTTTTACGAAAGACTCAATTTAAATCTTCAAGGTCAGCAGCTGATCACTTGTTTTATATATACTGATTCCTATTTTAACCATGTGTGCAGACAAAACTCTGAACTATGACTACGTCAAAATAAACCATTAGCATAAATGTGCAAGCAAACCCTACCAAAAAGATTAACACGAACAATACACAAAATATACAATCCCTTTCAAATTTAACGTAGGCAATAGAGATGCAAAACAATATACAATAGGTTATCTTTAAGCTTACTTATCAGGGCAAACATCCAATTTTGTTCAGGATGGCTCCAAAATTGGAGTAAAGGTTTGCCTATGCAAGTGGTGACTAGACTAGAATGCAGACTAATATTCTACTGTACTACTGTAAATTACTAGTAACATGTCAAATCCTATCAATACAGTGCATTTCGGCACACTATTATATTTTTATAATCTGTTTTGTTGACCACTGTTTTTTGTCATGTGTCTTGTGCTATTGCCCACATCACACATCATTGGCCGAACATTGTCATGGTTGTTGCATGGATTCCTAAATTCCCGAACTGCATTGTCACTTACTCTCTTTTGCAAAAGTCACTAACTTGAAACTTCTAAACCATCATTGGTGGTGAAATGCTCGGTACTCCCACCCAGTGTCAAACTACACTGTTGGATGACGACACTGGTCAGAAAACACATCTCAATTAATTCCATTCTGTTTGACAACAATCATCATTACATAAATTTAATAGGTCCCTTACAAATTTTGATTGGCTCCTGCACAGACCTTTACTTTGACCCCGCGGCTCCTGCTCCAGCTCGAATCTAAAATAGTGACTTCGACTCCTGCCTACAACACAAGAGTCCACTCTGGTGTCAAGCGAAATTTCTGACTTCACGCCATGTGCGCATGCACATTTTCTGCATAGCAAATACGCTGAGATAACTGATTATTAGGACATAGGCTTTGGTGTTTAGGTAAGTGTGCCGGGTTAGAGTTTGGATTAGGGTTAGAAAAAGAAAAATAATTGAAGTCTAAGGCCATGTCCAATATTTTTCAGTGCTTATACTTATTCCTGTACTACAGCTTGTTGTGGGTGTATGACATGAAACCAAAAAGTTTGATTTACACAACACACATTAAAAAACTAATCGCCAAACTTTATTCCTTTACTTGGAAAAGAAAAATAACTAAAAATCAATAACAGGTAAGAAATTTTTCAGAGGTCAGAAATTTCGCTTGACACCGGCACACCTACTCCGTGATCATCTCAAGCAAACAGGCACGATGCCATGACAATTTCATTCTATTATTTCAGTTTACTTTTCCGCTGTCTAAAATGAAACTAAGTAGGAAACGTAATCACTGCAAGAAAGCCTCGTTAGCAATGCAATGTGTCATAACACGGTGCATTGTAAAGCTTCAGAGCTGTACGCTACCCTTCTTCAGCACTAGAATGATCAAACTGATTCTGCTACCTATCACAGGCTGCTGCACTTGCCAGCCCGGCGTTGCGGGAACCACAGTCCCAGCTCGCGGTAGAGATGAGCACTGGACTTTGATTGGACTGGGTCTGGGATATAGCGAAATTTTTGGATTGGGATTGGATCCAGATTCCGGACTGTAAACCGCTTCAAACATTTAGGATCAGGACCGAATTTGGGCTGAGTCAACGAACAAGAAATACGGCAATTTTGTTGTTAAAAAGCGACATTTGGTTCACTGTTTGGACTTCATTTGGACTTGGACTCTACATTTTTTAAATTTGTTGGACTATGCACGGAGTTGGATTGAGTTTTAAAAAATGAGTACTGGATCTGGATCGTAAAAAGCGACAGTCCGCTCGTGTCTGGCTCGCAGTTCCGGGTTGGTTTGGTTGCACGTGATTGACAAGCCACCTCGCTTCCAATACTTTGCTATGGCAACACCGTCGCTGCAGGCGCTCACTGCAGAGATGTCATGGGCTCACATTTTTATGACCCGTACCGACCCATACCCATCACAACAAACGCGTAACCCCTCCTAAATTTTGGCCTGTACCCAGACCGACACATACAGAAGGCAGTGTCCATGTTGCCTGATTCAGCAAAAGCACTGCTGTGTCTACTTTGCCTCATAAGGCTAAAGCACTATTTTACCATTATACTTGTGCATAGGATAAATTTTGGAAAATTATATTGGTATAAATAAAATTTCTATGAAAATTTTAAATATTTTAGAAATAATGTTTGAACTTGATCTGTAGGTAGACGTCATTTGCTTCAAAATTCGGATTTGCAGCACTTGTAATGGTTAGACAGAAGTTTTGTATGCTCCTCCCAATCATTTGTGTAGTAGCTGTAAATTTGAACTAATCTATAATTACACTTTCAATCATTCAATTTCAGAGAAACTAGCCTGCTAAGATCTCTGCCCGCAGTACAAATGAATACTACCACTCCCACACCACCGGAAAGCGTACAGTCCACAGCACAGTGAGCACACAACACAGGCCCGTAACAAGCTTGGGATACCAGGGTAGGTGAAACGTTTTCTGAGAGGGACCCAAATTTTTTAAGCTATGTCCAATAGGTTTGAACTGCATCCAACACATTTTTCCAGGGGGGTGAAAATAATTTAGAGGGGCCTTTAACCTCCTGCGTCCCACTAGTTACGGGCCTGACACAACACACACAGAGACACACAGCATACATTTAGGCCTATGCGTTGTTCACTCACAAAGCTCAGAAAATCACATAGGGCCTGACACAAGTTCCACCAGTGGGCAAAGGTATTGACAACTTACGTTGTAAAAAAGAATTTACCTCAACATCCTCGTAAGTGGTTCAAAAATATTAGCGGACCGTAACGGCACCCAAAAATGAAAAGAAGTGTTTGAGCGGTTAACCGGCCCATGTAAACATGTCCTTTGGCGCCATTTTACCGGCCCACGGACGACGGCCCATGCCATCTCTATCTCACAGCTCCAGACTTTCGCCATTTGCAATGCTTCCCATGCACAACCAAATAGACGTCTAATATTTAGCTTTGCACATAAAGTTTTGAGAAGGGAGGACATATTGTCAACTTTTCTTGTTAGTGCAGTTTTAAATATCAAAGTAAAACAATAAACTGACCTGAAAACGAAAATTACCGTGAAATTAGGGGGTGCTACAGCTCCGCAGTGCATACCTACGAGCCGCCACTGCTTCTCAGGGACCTTCTCCAGTTTTTTCTTGATAAATTGACCTTGAAACGGTCAAAGCATTTGATGCATCACAAAGCTCGAAAAAGTGGATGCCACATTTAGCCGATTTAGATGGTGTGCACCAGGGGTGGGGAACCTGCGGCCCACGGACCAAATGCGACCAGCGTGAAGATTTGATATGGCCCGCATCAGAATTTTTGTTACCCAATTTAGAGTACAAGGTCGCGTCAGAACGAAGCTCCATGATAAACAGGTTCTTAAACAGTAAGCCAGAAGTCTCTATCACCCAAGATAGTATGTCATAAGATGCTCTTTCCCCCGTAGAAAGATTAAGGTAGAATTTTAGGATAAAATCAATTGTTATTTGCGGCCAGCCAGCGATAGTCCACACTTTATGCGGCCCGTGATAGTACATAGAGTAGGTTCCCCACCCCTGGTGTACACGCTGTGTGAATTTACTATAGCCTCTAAATCAGACACCAATTTGTGATATTTGAAATAGTATGGAGATATGTGTTTGCGATAGATTAGCACAAGTCCGCCACAATAGGCTATGTATGAGTAGTATGTGTAAAAATTCTAACCAATAAATACAAGAAAAAAAACATGTCTAATGCTGAACTGAGAATTTCCAATGCGATATGTTTGAAGTTACGATTGTGCCCTGCTTACCATGCAAAACTATATGGCCCCTGCTTACCATGCAAAACTGTGCAATCGGACGAAAGCTGGGCCGCTGCAGTGTTTTGAAATACTGAGAGTGAGAGCCATCGCACAGCAAGAAAACAAATTGTCGTGGAAATTAGAGCAAATGAAAACACAATGGCAAAAAAAACTGATCAACGTACTGTAAACAACGAGTGCCGCTGCGTCATATAGGATTGGTGTAGTGAAAGACCTTGATGGCGGTCATCTGGTCAACCAACCCCGTCCTCACCGTTTGTCTTGTGTTTTATACTGCTTTGTTTCAAATCTACTTTTCACTAAACACGAATGCCGTGAAAAGTAGTTGTTTTAAAGTTCATATGCTAATTTTCAATTACATGTTGTTGATATGACACACAGAAAAAGGTTGCTAATATTTTGTTATACGTTTTAGCGTTTCATCACACAAACTATGATTGCTTAACTTATCCAAACCTTCAAGTTGTAACATACCAGTACTGAAGAACGGCCTCCTCATGCTTTTTAAATCTGCCGTTGTTTGAAGGAGTTGTGACATTCAGGTGTTTTAACCAAACGTTCCTTTGTTTAGTTTGTCAAACGCTGACCTTTTTGACTATGGACAATTTAGAAAAGTGTGCCAATGTTTGTAATTTTTGATATGGTCGTAAGATCATCTGAGGTTCGTTGCTACGAACCAGCAGCACCTGATCAAAAATATTGAAAAGAGAAATATGGTGCAACTTTGCGGTCATAGCTGATTCGGGTCATTTGCCCACTGCATTCAGTTCAGAACAATGGTTTTGTTCTCAGTGAAGCTACCGTGTGGTCACTCCGGTGATGTTCCTTGCTACAAATCAGCAACACCTGATCAAAAGTATTGCAAAGCGAAATGTGGTGCAACCTTGCTTTGCGGTCATCGCTGCAGCGGGACATGCTCAGCTTGTTATCAGGTGAAAATCTGTGAGTTTTTAAATAAGTTCATAACTAGAATTTATATTTATCTTTGCCACAACAGCTGCTATTCGTCAAGCAACAATCTGTAATCAGCCAGTCATCTCCTTCCTATTGCGCCAGCCCAAATTAGCTGTGAGTTCTTATAGGGACGGAATGCAGTAAGGTGAAGAGTTATGACAAAACTCAAGCACATTTTATCTAATTGCTTATAAAGCCATCTTAAAGCAACAGCTACTGATAAATAATCCCTTGTGGAACAACCTTTCTTTGCAGATGTAGCTTTGATCAGACATTTCCTGTTCAGTTATGATTTTATTTAAAAAAATTAATAAGTGATAAATTTGATGTTATCTTTATGTGTTTGTATATGTTCCGAACATAGTTACAAAGTTTTCACGAGAGTTTACAAGCTTATTCGATTATCACTTTTCACTTGTAACACCTTCAACTGTTTATTCAAATCGTTGACGATTCATTTTAAAATATGTACTCCATAATTTGTAAATGTTTTTGTATCTTTTTAGCGATCCAGATTTTTGTGCCTAGGGAGTAACCAAGTGAATATAATATGAGAAAGTTTCACAATGAACTCTCTTCTGTTACTCATACTTTAGTCTATTTTTGCACTTACCTGAAGTAACAATCAAGTTAATCACCTCTCAGAATGAAAGTCTGTGCTATTAACTTCGCAACAAACTAAAACGACTCAATGGGGCGCCGTTCGTAAAAATATTACATCAGACAGATTTAGCACAAAAACAGCTATCTCTGCACGCATTTAGCTATCTCTGCGCAGAGAAAGGTACCTCTGCGCATATTAAGCTATCTCTGCACGCATTTAGCTATCTCTGCGCAGAGATAGGTACCTCTGCGCATATTAAGCTATCTCTGCACGCATTTAGCTATCTCTCTGTAAATATAGCTATCTCTGCGCACATTTAGCTATCTCTGCGCATATTTAGCTGTCTCTGCGCATATTTAGTTATCTCTGTGCAGAGATAAATATTTCTCCATGCATTTAGTTAACTCTGCGCATATTTATCTATCTCTGGGCAGAGAAAGCTATATCTGCGCACATTCAGCTATCTCTACGTGCATTTAGCCATCTCTGTGCAGAGATAGCTATCTCTGCGCGTATTTAGCTATCTCTGCACAGAGGCAAATATTTCTGCACGAATTTAGCTATCTCTGCGCATATTTACTATCTCTGTGCAGAGATAGCTATATCTGCACGCATTCAGTTATTTCTGCGCACAGACAGCTATCTCTGCATGCATTTAGCTATCTCTGCGTAGAGATAGCTAAATATGTGCAGAGATAGTTATCTCTGCGCAGAGATAGCTAAATATGCGCAGAGATAGTAGTTTTTGTGCTAAATCTGTCAGATATAATATTTTTATGAACAGCTCCCCGTATGACTCTCTGCTAAGGAAACATGCAACACACGGCATCTGTGTTTCCTAATGAAGATATTAGAATTCATTTATTTTCAGGGAAGACTTCATGTGAAATGCCAGGAGAAGTGTACAAGAGTGTTAGTATGTGGTCACAAATGTAAGGAACCGTGTGCAGTTAACTGCCCGCCATGCACTCAGCGATGCAATGTCTTCTGCGAGCACAGCAAATGCAAAGAAAAATGTTCAAAACCATGCGTTCCTTGCAGGTGAATTGTGTGCTTGACCAAACTCATTTGGTAGATTTTGTTACAGTATGTTTTTGCCTCCATTCACAGAATATTAACATACAATAAATTGAATTATAGCAATCTCAAAAGGGTTAATTTTGCAATTCATTCTTTCGATTTCACTTAGCTTTTTCAGTTTGTGAGTGAAAACTTAGTGGTTTTTGTCCGATGGTGACTTCGGTCAAGGAAGCCAAACACGATCACACCCTTCCAGCTTAAAATGAAAAGTTGAATTGCCAGATAAACTGCACAGACAGTGCTTGCAGTTTCTTGTTTGGACATCGTGCTATTTTTCGTTTCGCACAGAGACACGTTTTAAGCCTGTTTTTCTGATGGTGTAATACAGCCACTGCAACCAGCATTTACAATTGCATGAAACAGCATTCTATGTCATTCCGAAAGCTCTATTTTCCATCTAGTGACAAAACTGTCAGTGTGCAAGGCTCCTTAAAAACAGTGCTATCTTAGCTTAAGAAAAATGATCTAAAGCCAGGTCAAATAGCGTTACAACGGCTCGTTTGTAATTAAACAATTAGTTAATTTCTTCACCTCTTATGGCATAGTCGATACTTGTACAGCACATGATCTAACCCAAAATGTCCTGAGGTGACTTTTCAGGTTAAAAGAAAATTTATAATCTTCATATATTAATATGGTTAATGAAAGCATTTTTTGTTAAATCCCCCGTAAGACCTGAATAGATTTAGTTCTTCACACAATCTGCATTCCAGGTCTACTTTCCGTGCGTGTCATTCTCAAATTACCACTTACGTCATCGCTTTTTGTCGTCTCACTCAGGAATGGATTCACTGCACGTCGTGTTTGAGCTTGTTCCTTTTCCGATATATAAGGATATGGAAATGTGTTTGGAGAAGCGGGATCTGTGTCATGTGTGCGTGTTTATCTGCTAATTGTCAGCAATTGGGACTATTTGAAAGCTTAAGGATTGGAAAACTCTGTGAAACCAGTTTATAACCATGAGCTTCAGGAGAAACGTGCGAATAACAGACAAAACTGAGAGACTGTGAGAATTGAAGAAACGTCTTATACTATAATGGTAATGGTTTATTGGGAATGGTTTATTGTTTCATATGACTCAGCCAACAAGCAGA
>JGI24158J21664_10000732_pt1 | contig 32536 bp, 30 predicted proteins | sample Ectturendosymbi3_FD_21664 | JGI IMG/M metagenome (IMG submission 21664)
AATGATATTAAGTCTTCAACCACGTTTACCTTTAAATGGAAACTGAAGAAACACCTCCTACATGATAAAGATACACAATTATGAACTTTTGCAACATTTCACTTGTCCAGAACCAAATTCTGTATTTTGTAAATTCTGTGTATTTTGTGTATATTTGCTTGTTGCATTTTTTCTTCCCTGTGCACATCCCATTCTTTTCAGCATGAAAGCACACTCCATAGTTTTTTCTGTTTGTTTTTTTCTTCTGTACCTCATTAATTTGCTTTTGTTCCTTTTTTTATATTTTGTTTAAACATATTATTAACCATACCAAACTCCTTCAATTAAATGTGATCCACTCATCTGTGTACATAGGCATGCTCTTTCATATGTACATTTTCTTCACCATGTTCTGTGTTTGTTTCTTTTCCTAATTGTGCTTATTTCACTCAAATGTTGTTTTACAACGCTTCTCAATAACTAAAAAAGGGTTGGTTGACTAGATGACTGTCATGGTTCTTCACCAATCCTATATGACACAGCACCCCTCTTTGTTTACACTGATCAGCCATTGCGTCATGCATTTTCATTTGGTCTCATGTTCACTATTGTGGTTGGCTTGCTCAGTGCAATGGCTTCTTGTAGTGTTCCTGTTTGTTGGCTGAGCCATATGAAACAATAAACCATTGTCCAATTAAGGTTGCAGCTTTATCTTTATGAATGATGCGGCTACACAAGAACAGCAAATGTTGATTAAGTGAAGTACAATAGCAAAGGCATGGAAAAGACAGCATTGGAGGACCATCTGTATCAACCTGCCTTACCTTCAACTATCTGCAAGTCAAGTTGGTCTAGAGAAATTGCAAAGCTGCAACACTGCATTAAGTGCTTGCTGCATCTGTCTGACTACCTAATACATCATGAAACCGTCATAGAGAAATTCCACTAACACAAAACAAACTATAGCCTGGTGGCAAGCTTCTGAGGAATCATCTTCCTGCTTGTTTCTGCTTTCATACTTCTGTGATCATTAAAACTTGCACATAATTTTCCATAGTAGCCTAGTAAGGAACGTAAGACACAAAAATGATATAGGGAATTTCACCTATGTTTTCCATCTTGAAGAAGTTGAAAAATGTAGTTGGGTTTTGTTGAAGGTCCTCTGCCTAGGATGTAACAATAAAAATTGATTACTGGGCAAACCAGAAGAATGTACTTTGTATAGTACTGCTTAGTCTAATGCAGGGGTCTCAAACATAGGGCTGCATGTGGTCTGCCAGAGTATTTTGTGTGGCCTGCGATGTTTTTTGGGATGTTTTAAATGAAGTTTATTCACCAGTGTTTAAAAGTGCTTGGCTGGCTAGCAAGTTTACAAGTTCCTTTTAAATGAATGTAAAGAAGGCTACAGATGATTTCCCTATAACTCTCAATACCTTTTGCAGGAAATAAGATGTAAAGGCTGTTTCTGGTAAGGTTAAGGTACTGCCATTGTTGTGTCAGCATCATAATAAAATGTGGCCCGCAGATTACTTTGTAAGTCCTCATTTGGCTCTCAGAGTGATTTGAGTTTGAGACCGCTGGTCATATATAAATGCTGCAGACATTTAGCCTATATACTATAAGTTATAACAATAACATTTCTAGTTTGCACTAATACTGCAACTGTAATCTACTGTTTGTGTGTCATAATCTTTTGCCATAATGCGTTTATGCCCGAACCAGCAATACTACTTGTTTGAGCAACATGTATATGGGTGCTATTCTTTGCGCACATCTCGTTCGTGGTGAACCGCACATTCAATGCAATGTCAACCAAGAGGTTACAACAACATCCCCTCCTTTTTACAACGAACAGCACCGATCGCACAATCTTTTTGTGAAGGCTGCACCTGGCATGACCTTCACATCCTGGTCACACCACCACTTTGTTGCGATCGGAAAGCCTGAACAGCAAGTGCAAAAAGCTTCAAACTGTGGCAGCAAGCAACAATAGAGATCATGCATCGTGATCACTCTATTATTGCTTGTTTGCACCACATATATATGGGTGTAATTCATGGTGCACATTCTGTTCATGGTGAATCACACATTCAATGCAATGCCAACCAAGAGATTGCAACGCTTGTACACAGGCCAGAAGGAAAATTGCATGGTATACGGAATAGCCAAGGTACTTTGCCATAGTTGAACTTAGAGCTGCTTCCTGTTTCATTTTCATATAAAATACATTTTAAATTGGTGGTTCTCTAATCAGTTTCATCTATGTTGCAGCAGCTGAATGTTTTACTTTTTATTGAGCTACATCATGTAACCTAATCAGCTTGTTTTTATTAGCTCTATGTCAAAAAAAAAAACTTTTCAGGTGTTTTTAATAACAATCTTGCTGAGAGTATATTATGGATTTATAACAAAGTAATAAAAAGTCAGTTTAATCATTTATGATAAAAATATATGACATACAATCTGCAAGCAGTGCTAACAGGTGAAATGTTGAAGGGCAAAAGCAAGGGCAAAGAAAACAAGCAAACTCAAGAAAAAATGAATACAAATCAGAACAAAAGTTGCAATGAGTAAAAATGCTAAATATGTCATTCTCAAATAATTGCTTTCACTGGTATTCCAAAACACTCCCATGCCGATTGTCAAGCAACGCAACAGACAAACACACCACCACTGTGACTCGAACTGAGGGTTGGTAGAGGGATGAACTGCTGCTACACATAGCAAGTCATATCACAAGATCAACAGTGCATCAGCCATTTTTTTTTGTTGCAATACACCAGTTTACCTGATTTTCAAGACACAAATTAGTCCTGGAGAATTCACTGAACGTTGATATCAAAGGCACACTGTTACGCTTGTCACAATCACCTTGTGCATTACTTCATTTTAAAAATTGGTACCAAAACCTGTCAGTGCAAACATTGTGGCAGCAGATGTGAAAGCACTTTATCCAAGCCTGTAGAAATCTGTTGATGCCACTATTTGCTTGTCATTTTAAGATTTCTGATTTGTTGTAAATCATTACTCAGTTTAACTTGCTTCACATATCTTGTTTAACTTTAGTGCTACATTAGCGCAGATTAGAGTATCAGAATGGTTCATGTCATCTAATGGAAGTACAACATAATACTGAAATTTTTTAATATTTTTGTTATGTTATTATTGCACCAATGCATCATTAATCTTTTGAATCTCAGTTACAGTTTATCATGCTGCAGATAGTTTGTTTCAGTTAATCCTGCACTATGAATTCTAGCATTAAAACCATTACCCAAGAGACATTTGATGGCGTTGTTCAAGAAAATATTTCAGACTTTGATATGGATGAGGCAGAAGCAGTTGATGATGCTGTTCAACAATTTATATCTCAGGTAGGATTGTTTGGTTTACAATACTATATCTTTACCTTATTTGTTGCAAAAGAAAGTTTGACTGTGCACTAATGCAATTGATTGGCNAATGTTTCTTGCTTAAGGGGATGTGCACCAATTTGTGCTGTTAATGTTCATGTTTTTGCTGCAGTGTGACAAAACCTCTAAAAGAGGATGATACCTTTGTGACAATTTCAAAGGAGGCCGAGTCAAGGATTAAAGTCACTGAGTTGCCCAGTCATCCGTAGACCACATTAAGCGTTCCCAAGAGAGTCCCAAAAAAAAAGCGGCTGATTTATTGGGGCCAGGTTTAGCTGCAGCGGCTACCAGAGAGGAGATATATTACCAGTGTGTATCAGTTATCCATCCTGGTGCTGCATGGCTGATAAGCTGAGTTTGCCATTGAAGGAGACTATTTGATCCATAGCTGAAGCCTTGTTAGGTGTCACCATTCCAAGCCAGAGTTAACTTGGGAACAATGATAGCTGAAGGGTATTCATGTTTTCACAAAACTACTGAACTGCATCCTCATTCCCAGTTGAAGTTCAGCAGTATGCACAGTATTAAAATATTTTTTGTGTTAATGCCTTGATTTGCCCTGGCCTCTGATGCCATATAGCAGTGTTTCCCAAACTTTTTAGGGTTGCAGCACTCTATAGAAAAGAAATCTCATTTGTGGCACACAGTGGCGAGCCCACAGCAATTTGCTTCAAAATTTGATGACATTTTGAAAATTAATTTTTTAATGAAATATTGAAAAACGTACTAGTTTGCGTCACCCCTGAACATGTAAGTGGCACCCTGGTTAGGAACCACTGCCATACAGAGACAACCATTTTCCAACTACATCTTTTTGTTTCTATCTTGTTTCCTGTATTAAAAGGGAGTTCTGCTGAACATGATCATCAAAGAAGTTCAAGTAAATGGAAAACATGCTGTCATTAACCTCATCAGTTCACTTGAGCAAACCATCAGCAATGGCATCACGAACGGCAATCATGGTATTGTGCTGTGAAATTGCATGATACAAATTTTTTCTTGAAGTTAGGTTGAATGGCTGCTTGGTGCTACTGTTTTCATAAGTAATGTACTGTACGGGTTAATATTTCTACTCTGTCTCACCAGAAAAATTAGTCTTTGTTTTTACTTAGCCAGTGGCGGCTTGCATGGAACTGGATCACCCCCTATTTTTGCACTATATTTCATGGTTAGGTTGGTTTATTGTTTTATTTTGATATTAGTTTTGCATGCAAAAGATGTGTTGACAATGTGTCCTCCCTACACAAAACTTTTTGCACAAGGCTAAATATTAGGCATCTATTTGTTTTTGTACGGGAAGCACGGCAAATGATGAAACTTGTAGCTGTGAGTGCTCATAGCATCAGTAGGAAGGCTTGTTGCCTGTCAATCAAGCACAGCCAACCTGGAACTGCGAGCCTGGAGTTGCAGTTTCCGTATCGTGGCATGGGGAGTGTGGCAGCAATGTTGTTTGTGGCAGCAGTACCATTTGTGTTCGTCCTAGTGCTGACAAGAGGTAATGTACTTAAATTGTAGACTCCAAAGCTTGTCAAAGCACCGTGGTATGACACATTGTATCAAACTGCTAGTGAGTCTTACTTGCGAGTAATTACATTCGGTAGGTCTATGTATGTTCATTCTAGATAACGGAAGGTTAAAGTGCAAGAATATGAGTGTAATAGACATGGTGTTATGCCTGTTAGTGCACGAATTTTCTGTATTCTGTTTAATCACTTTGTTCCTCATTGGTGTGGTGGGTGGTGATTTTTACTGTGTGTATTACCAGAAGAGGTTTAGATTACTCTTAAACTATGGCTAGTTGCACTTAATCTTTGAAAATTATTTCATGCGGATGTCAATCGATTGCAACATCATGCTATTAGTGAATGGCATTGAATAACAGTGTATTTGCAGGAATAACAATTGCCTGTCCAAAGTGATATGGCACCTCTTTCCCTAGTGTGGATGCAGGGGCATAACAAGGGGGGAACAATTCCTCAGGCACCGAATCACTATTGGGGTGCCAAATCACTGCAGGGGGTGATGAAAAGTCCTAACAATGTCACAAGTACTTTCTTCAATGCAGTACATTTGCTTCTGAAAGACCTCAGGTTCATGGGGGCATCAAACTTGCTTCTTTCCCCAGGTGCAATCTAACCTTGTTATGCACCTGTGCAGAATCTGCAGCTATGGTTGTTTCTGTTCTTGATATATTGAGTCATTGTGACTGCGACATTTGCAGTTAGTAACATTATTTTAAGACTGCCAGTGTTGTGCAAAACAAACATGCTTATTCACTGAATGATTGTGAAGGGAACTTTTTGTGTGTGAGACAAGGGTAGGCTGCAATGGTTGAGTAAGCAATGAGCTGAATGTTGTTACTTGCGTCGGGTTAATATATCCACATAACTTTGAAGATACCAGTGGCTCCCACAGCATGTCACTGCAGCATGGCAATATACTGAAGTCTCACAAGTGATTCGTAGAGAGATGTTATGCAACATAACAGTCCATGCTGCTGTGGAAACGTGATGCTATTTACTCTTTATAAAATCTTTGTTAGAAAATGCAGCACCCCCACGAATCACATTCAGAAGCCGCCACTGTACTCAGCACATTTTCTTCCAAGAATGCTTGTTTCAAGTCTTTATATCCTTGACCATATCCTATTCTACCAACAAAGTTGGTAATTTGAAAAATTCCTCAAAACTTCAGTTGCTTGAGTGCAGTTACTGCTAATGGTAATGACCATTTTTGATGCTGATGGCTTTGTGTTCTCTATTGCAAGTTTCCGATGTATGCTTGTTTTGGAAGATTGTAGATGAGTTTTAAGTCCTGTCCAGATTCTGTCAAATGTTAATTTTTGTGTTTAGATGGCATAAGGATGATACTTGCCAAGATTACCTCACATTTCAAGAGAGATTTGGCGCAGCGATACCAAGCTTCCAAACTTGCCAGTGCTGAAAACGTGATTTTCAAATGCTGCCAGTTTGCAAAGGGAAGCCCAGAAACTCTTGAGTGTTAGTTGCCTTTCCCAAAAATTGGGAAATTTTTGCGTTACCTGCGTTGTGTTCTGGAATAATCCTTCTACTCTGAGAATTTGTTCATTTTGCGATTTTATTGTAGCTGAGTTCTGCGTGTTTGCAGCAATTCTGGTGCCAGGTTTTGTCTGTCGTTTCGTCAGACTAAAAATTTCAGTTTAATAAGGCCAAGAAATTTTGTCAACGAAATTTTATTCGTATCCACGGAAGGTTAATCTTTAGAAGTTGTGCAATTGGCAGACTGTTTTTGATCAGCCTTGATCTGTAATTTATAGCTGAATTTAATAGCAGTTTTTTTTGTTTTTAGCGAGTCTTTCTGCTTATTCATGCCTGCTTGATGGCCAGCCGGATCTCATCAACAGTGATGGTTTTGAATTTATTTTTGAAATACTGAAAGGTATGATCTTTGCGAAGTTTTTTAACTTTCCATCAAGTTCTGCTTTTCAACACAATCTTGCAGGACATTGACGGCGGTAACCAAACCAACAAAAACGCAACCTTAGTTTTCTTTTCATAGTATTTCGCCCGTTCAACAGAATTTCATCATCAAGGTTCGATTTCATTAATCGTAGCAACGGGTTATCTGTATACTTGCTGTGTTAGAATGTCTGTGGCTGGCCAGATATACCGTTTACAGGAGATCTCAATTCAGCGCACTTTCACCAAGCACCAGTTATGTATCAAAAGTAATTCATTCTCGCGTATAGGCCCTGCTAATATCTCGTCGGAGGACTTCGGTTTTATGTTTTGAAGCCGCTGAATAATCACAAAAGTACGGAGTACTGTATATTAAAGGTAGCAGTACCGAAATTCCATCAGGACAGGAAGGGTTCATTGCACGGTTGCTATTCCCCCACCCCGTTGTTCCGTTGTTTGAATTTGTTTCTGACTTTTTTGAGTGGTTTTGGTTCAATAGCCAAAAAATTAATTCTCTACGGGATTAATTAATTGTTTTGTTGTTTTTAGGCCGTAAATTGCTAACCACAAACGCTAGAAGGTCAATTAAGGGCTCTGAAGATGCCAATTTTCGCCTAGCTTTTTTTAAGAAACAAAAAATTGCATCTTGATTTTTAGGCCCAGGACCCGATGACGTCACCCAAAAAACCCTGAACCTGCCCCAATTGTGACGCCACCTGCAAAAAAGTTCAAATTCAAAAATTCCCAATTTTTTCTAAAATTGAAACTGCAAGACCACGTATGTTTAGAGAGTTTGAACAGCTCTCTAGTTCAATCGGCTGCTGAGTTATGGTCGAACATGTTGGCGCAAGAATAGTGGCGCTCACGGGACCTCAAAGTGTTTTAAAGAAACAATCCTTCTGCGTTGTTGTTCGACTTAGAAACAAACCTTGTGCGTTGTTGTTCGACTGAAGTAAACCTGACAGAAGGCATTTTCATCGAGTCAAGTGTGAGCTACGAGCATAGGAAGATTTTCTGTACTTGTTTCAAGCGCGGTTTTTATTTTTGCCAGAAGTCTGTTGTCTCAGTCAAGTGCAGGTGTTTAATTTTGTTGATGCGATCGCTTCGCATTAACCCGACGCATACGTTGCAGAAACGGAAATCGCTGACATCGGTGCCGTTTCGCTCCGAATACTGAAGCTTTCATGCATGAAACACGAAGGCAACCGCGTTGTCGTTGTCAAATCGAATGGGATCGAACATGTGTTGTCCACAGCTGAAAAGTTCAAGGGTGATTCTTTGCTTTGTTTTCATGTTTTGGCCGCTGCGGCCATAAAAGATTTTACTGACCACGTAAGCGCTTAGATTCAGTGCGTATGTGCACCTTAAGTTAGTGGAAGTCATACCAGTTGTCCAGTTTATTGTTTTGAGCGTTTGGTTGTTACATTCACGTTTGTGCTCACTCCAAAAAAGCATACGTTGTTTGTAAAAGTCGTGGTTTTCGTTTGTATTCACTACGACGAGTGCTAGCGAAAGATCCCTTGCAATGATAAACAACTGTTGTGATTTCGTGAAGTCGTCACGAGGTACTTCCGTCCCACATCATTTCATGATGTATTTTATTTATTCCTTGCTTTGGTAAACGTTACGCAGGGTTTTTTAAGGCGCTTTAGGGACCCGATTCGAGTCCCTAGAATTGAAAATCGGGTCCCTAGAATCAGAGAAAATTATCATCGGGTCTCTAGAATCAGAGAAAATCGGGTCCCTACAGATCCATACCGGGTACCTGATATTTTCCTTTAAAAAAAAACCCTGCGTTACGAGTAGTTATCTGAGCTAATTCACGAGGCGGGAACAAAAAATGCACTCAAGAAAGCTTGACTGTAATTCACTGTGATTTGCAAAGAGAGCGTCCCCTTTCGCGCTGCCGTGTGCATCACAGTTTTACGTGGGGCAGTTGCTTATATTTGAATCCAAACAGCCTTTTACTACTTCACTTTTGACGCGCGCTTTTCCTCTCGCGCCGGCACCAACCTCAGAAAGTCCCATGGTGTTCAGCAATTTCTGTTAATCCTACGGGCTCCACACCAAGTCGTGATCAAGCCGGACCAGCGATGTGGTCATGTCATATGGTGTTTGATTGGCCTCTGGGTCGCTTGGTGCCGCCAGCAGGACTCGCCGACCTTTTACGTGGCGTTCTATTCACATGGTCGAACCGTCGTGACTAGGACCTCTCTGTTCGGAATAGTGGAACGGCATTCAGGGTTTCCAGAACTTCACAGCTGCGTACTTTGACGCGAAGCGTTACGCCACAATCTCTTTGCGAAATTCCTATCTCAGCTGCTTGCAACTTGAGATCAGGGTTGCTTGCAACATACACTTGAGATCAGGGCTTAGCCTCAGGAGTAGATCATTTTTGCTATTTTATCAGGAGTCAGAGTCCGGATATTTTTATTCTGGGATTCGGAGTATACAATACTTCACTATCTCCGACAGTGAGTTCAAGCACTTAAATTTAAAATCGACTTTTCAACGACGTTTAGTTATGTCGTCACAATGCAGTTGTGACGCAACGCTTCCAAACAGTTTGTGATTACTCCGGAGCTCTTGCCTGAGCAAAGGTCACTCTTATACGTCGTGCATTATGAATATGATGCAGACATCTTAAGTCAGGGGTCACCAACATGGTGCCCGCGGGCACCAGGTCGCCTGCACGGACCACGTGGGTCTCCCGCGGGCTTGTTCTGACAATAGCATAAACATGAGCAGTATCTTTAATTTTTATTGATGATAACATAATTTAAGACTAATTGAGCAAATGTTTATTTCAGAAGTGTGTATATCAGACTCGTCGCCCTTCGCATGAATTTGCACCAAGAAGTAGCTCTCTGTTTCAAAAAGGTTGGTGACCCCTGTCTTAAGTGTTACAGACAGACCTAGATTTTCTCTTATGTGCAAGACGTTTCCACACTGTTGTATATATTCAGTGCCTATCTTGCTGCATCATTCTATTCTATACGTATGTATTTGTTGATAGTGCACTGTACGAGCTGTGGTTGTGAAACTGCGCTCATACATGTGTTTTTATTAAGCATTCCAAATAACTGTAGCGTACATACTGTGACCTTGCACCTAGACACTAAACGTAATACAAGAGTTTTCTCTCAGATAGACACGACACAGAGTTGTGCTTCAAACTATGCTTTCGTTTTATGCATGTATAAACGACAAAAATCCACTTAGAGCCAAAGAAACAGAAATCAGCACTGAAAAAATAACTAAGTGGAAAATTTGTGCACATAAATGGATGCATGTACAAGGATTCAATTAAAATGTTTTGCCGTAAACGTCGGTTATTTTGGCAAAGACGGCACGATCAAAATGAAAACTTTGTTAGTTACCGATACGAGAAACGAACCGTGCAAGTAACTTCTCACAGAAGCCCGTGTCGGATGTTCTAAAATTGTTGAACTTGAAAAGAAGCAGTTTGTATGCGCTGTTACCGACAATACATCGAACATGATAAGCACTATAGGAAAGCCCAATGAAGTTTGTGAAAATTGTGGTCCTGATACAGATGAAAGCGAACATGCAGGTTTAGATCAGTGGTTCTTAACCTTTTCTCTACCACGCCTCCCGTAAGTAATTGTCCGCTGCTTCAAGAACCCCAGACTTTTCCCGTTCAAAGACTTTCCATGTTGTACAGCGCGTAAGGCCTCGCCTCCCCGGAAATTTATTGGCGCCTCCCTGGGGAGGCGTGCCCTCTGGTTAAGAACTGGTCCAGATACTGTAGAAGAAGAAAGTTTGTAAGAGCCATGAGATTCACCACATGTGGTGTTCATACACCTCATTTGGCAGCACTTGATGCTTTGCGAAGAGGGTGGTTCCAAGTCTTCAGACAAAAATTAGGCAAGTTGTAGCTGCTGCCAGAACGTCCAAGATAAAACGCATCATCAAGAGACGTGGGACAAACCTGAAATTCTTGTTCAAGCCACACGTTGGGGTTCAACCTACCTGATGCTTAACTGCATTCTTGAACTGAAGTCTTCTGCTTGACATGGCAAATCCTTAAAACAATTTGAATAAACAGCTGTGGGGTGAAGTGAACGCTTTGGAGAATGTTATTTCGAAAATTTCTTGAAAGAAACTAAAAGGATTCAGGAAGAAGATTTAACTCGGGCAATAATGGAAATATCTGTTATGTTGGCTGTCACAACACACGTCCAGCTGTGTGGCTGAAAGCATGAAAAAATTATAACGCGGAGAAGCAAACTTGTTTATGAATAACATTCTGCTAGCTGCTGTGTATTGCGATCCTCAGCGTAGGATGATGCTCACAGACAATTAGCAGGTCAGTGCAAAAGAAGCCCTCTGCGATCTAGATTTCAAGATACATGCTTTATTTTGAAGACCAGGAAAACGACGAATTCGTTTCAGTGTCTTCATCAGAAGTTACAAACCGAGTCGAAACCAGTATCAATCCATTTGTTGTATTTACAGTATTTCATCACAAAACTAGCTTGTCATCTCGCTTTTATTTTTTGCGCGTTTTAATTAGTTTTTCATGTTTTTTGCGAACAGAATTCAAGTGTTTAGTTACTTAATATTGAGCCAGTTCTTAAAGCATTTCTGTTCTTCCTGAGTCTCTGGGCCCAAGAAACACAAAGTTAAATTCTTGTGAGATTTCCGAGCTGGTTTCACCAGCTGTTCTGGATCTGCATGTCCCAAGTAATACAGCGTGCAAGTTGTTCTCTTTTGCTGCATCTGTCAGTTATTTCCCGTTGCTTGAGTTTAAGAAACTTTGGTCCATGCATTTAAGCCGCAATGCTTCATAACAACAGGTGCAGTGCAAAAGTGCAAAATTACTTGCAATTCAAAAATACGTGGATCTTTACCGCTTGTTTAAACCGCAAGTTTGTTGTTATCTATGACGCTAGTGACACACTAAAATTTCTGCTGTATTGTGTATGTTATTTCAGACTGTAATTGCACATTTTAATTCACACCTACATTCAAGTATTCATCAATGTACTTCTCGCAGAAGTTTATAATTACAGATTTGCAACGTCTAAGATTGGAAAGACGTTATTGATTTCAGCACACTTTGCTGAATAAAAACCTGCTTCATAGCGTGCTAATTAAAAATAAGATTATCTGGAATCAAAGTTCAAAAATTTTTATCCACTTGGCGTCAGAGTCAAAAAACTTTGAAGTTTGACGTTGACGTCGGATAAAAAATTGTCTGCCTCCGAAGCCATGCTTGGGATGGCACTCCGTTATTGCCGAAGATGCATGAAGAAAGGTAAGAATCAGAACAAACAGTGATTTAAAAAGTGGAAAATTTAGTGTTTGAAAACTCCACTTTTGTGAACACAGTGATGAAGTTCACACAATGCCCCGTTTGCTTTACCAATCCATGTGTCATATTTTTGTTCTACTTTCTGTCACTCGTGAATACACTCCACGACCGTGAATTTCACCAGGGACTAGTGGATTGACGCTTTCCTGTAGCGTACACTGACATGCGTTTTTGAAGAGACATAATATCTGTTTTTAGTGCTAATTTTCATTCTCACTTGACTCCACGCAGCTACAAACCAAAGGTGTAGCCAGGGATGCCATGTCCCACAAATCTCTAGCATATCTTGTCGTTTTGTGCTTGTGAAGCGGTGTCCCAAACAAAATACTGCTCGCTTTGCCCCACCCAAAGTTTTGGGCAAGCAGCACCAAATCATTCGCAAAAATCAAATGGTTGATCATGCAGCTCCAAAGGGTAGCATCCTCATGGACTCGGCTGTGACTGTGTGTCCATGGGTGGCGGAAGGGGGGGACCATGGCCCCTTGGATTTTGAAATTTGACATTTTCCTAGTAAGTTTTTAGCATTGAAGTTTTTTTCCCAGTTTCGAAACGCTAAATCGAAATTTCACCATTTGTGGCCCGCCCCTGGAAAAATCCTTGGCTACCCATAGAAAAATTCACTGTGGGCACCTCCCTGGAAAAATGCTTCCGACGCCCATGTGTGTGTCCAATTCATATAGTGAAGAGGGGTGACAGTACACGTCCTTTGTCGAAGTCCAACACCAACTGTGAACGATTTTGACTTAACGCTACTGGCACGGACACAAACTTCTGAATTGGAATACTATGACATGATGGCCATTAGTAAGTGGCCGTCAACGCTGTACTCTTGGAAAACTTTTCTCGAGAGGCCCTATCGTATACATTTTCGAGGTCGACGAAACATGTTTAGACATCTTTGGCGTACTACCAAGATTTCTCAATTTTTTGATGAGTGAAAAACTGTTCTTTAGTGCTAAAGATTTTTTTCTGGGCACTTGGCATGCAATTTTCCGGAGAGGAACAGAGGAAATGCCTCGGTAGTAAGTGCATTCCCACCTGTCTCCCTTCTTGTGTATGGAGATGATCACCCCCGTTTGCAAATCTTACGATTCACGTTCAGATGTCATTGACACTCACACGTTAGCCAGAGAACTCCTCTGCCTAAAACCTTCAGCATTTGAGGTCTTCTTCTTGCGTGTGAGCAGCGGTTCAAACAAATTCCACAGCATTTTAGGTCAGATTTCATCACAACCTGCAGCCTTCGCAGTTTTCGAAGTCCTAACAACTAGGGACATTTCGGTTAGAGTTTCGGTGTTGTTCTCCCCAAATTGCAACTCTTGTGTGTAGGTGGTGTGAGAGTAACTGGTTTGAAAAGATTTTGAAATGCTTTCTCCAATTGATGAGGATGTCCTCTTCATTGTTGAGTAAGACACCATTTTGATCCTTGGTGCATTCAGCAACATTAGATAGTTTTCCGCGGAGACGCCGGATAGTTTGCCAGAACACTCCGTTGCCTGTCAGCAATTGGAATCTACATTATCTCCGAAATTCTCCCCTAATTGCATTTTGAACCTTGATTCATTTGGACTACAGCAAGGGTTCTCAACCTTTTATAGCATGTGGCCCAATTGATAATCAGAGGGTCCGTGGCCCAACTACTGCACAACTTCTCCAATGCGACAACTGTTGCACATGCACAGAGCAGAAATGAAACCAACTAAAGACAAATTTTAATAACACAACGTCCTCTGCAATCAAAGGCGAAGGCTGACCTAATTGTTGTTAGAAGCAAAGATGTTTGAGGCTCAGGGGGTTTGTTGCAGAAGCATAAATATTTACAAAGTTGGAAGCATAGATATTTTGCGAAGAGGTCCAACGCCGGAACAGCGATAGGACAGAGGGGTCAAAAGAGTTGAGGGTAATGGATATCGTTACCAAATATGCTGGTTTGTGTTCAGAAAACAATGTTGACCTCAAAAATAATAACGAAATTTGTAGAAAACTACTCTTAATTTTCTGTGTGGGCAAATAGCTGCAAAAAATTGTTTAAAGTTTGTCTTGATAAGCCGTGGAATTACCTATGATACTGTTATCAAAATGCCCCTCCGCCGCCCTTGACCCCTTTTGAAACGTCAAGGGCCGATACTCCGGTTGTGTCGCCCTCTCCGGCGTTCGTGGTGTAACACTACGTTACAAAGTTCGCGGTTGTGAAATTCTCGAACCACTTCTCCGAATGGAGAGATACGTTGGTTCGGCCATCTGTCCAGAATGCTCCGAGAAAATTGGCGAGGCAAGTCCTGCTGGCTACACCCACAGGAAAACGGCCAAGAGGACGTCCAATGACCAGGTGGAGTGATAGCATTGCCGACCTTGCTTGGTCCCTTCTTGGTGTTGAGCTAGCAGAACTATCTGGGATTGCTGTTGACCTTGAGGTATTTCGAGTCCTCCTTGGTCTACTGCCTCCGCGACCCTCTCCAGAGGAAACGTGGGCAGGAAAATGAATGAAAAAAATGAGGCTCAATACATGATAATAAGTCATCTTCCAACATGGTCGACGGTTTGTTCTTCTGCGCCACACTCACAAGCTGCAGAGGAGGCCATACCCCATTTGTACAAACAGGAGCGGAAACGTCCGACACCGGTGCGAAGGCGGCTAAGCCGGACCCAGGCTCTTCTTGGGAGGGTCATTCCAGAGGGGGGGTGGGTGCCCGTGTCGGGGATGAAAGTGCGGAGTCCTATAGGATTGTCCGCCCGCTCTGCATTCCATTGATGATTCGCCCAGTGCTCCGCACATGTTCCTTCGGTGTTGTGTTGCATTTTCCCACTTTAAAGGTGCTGTATTCGGTAATCAAGGTTACGTCGAGAGTGACGAAATGCTTTCCTATTTACTTTGATAGAGTTTCCAAATGTTGTCAAGGAAGCTTGTGGTATGCTGCGGACAATAACTTTAGACGACGACGTGCGCGTGAGTTTCGGAAAGGCACACGAACATACGAAGATGATTGTGAATGATCATAAAGGATTGGAACGCCTTTTTAATTTCATGAGAGGTTTGACTCTGTGATCTCGCCGCTGCATTGTGATTGTCTTGAAACGTCTTGGATTTGGTGTCAGTTGTTGCTTTATTTGTAGATCGTGAAGCTCCCGGTTCTCTTTAATGAGAGATAATAATTTCACTTCGAAAAGCGCTTCTAAAGTGGAGATGTGTAATATCCACTTGATTAGGTTTCGTAGAACTTCGATGTGAACCATTTTGCCAAAGCTTTGCAACAAAATCAATCTGGATGCTCACAGTTTGCGACCAAAATCTCTAAATAGTGGCAGTTTAGAGACTCTATTATATAGACAGCCTTAAACTACTGTATTGTCAAAATCGGTTGTGACCGTGTGATTATATTGCGGAGTGTATAAGAGTATTTAAAAAAAAAGACTGGGATATGACGTATTTTAAGATGTTATTTAGTTCGATGACAAATGCTTCTTGTTTGGCCGTCATTGACCTTGGCTGAAGGTGGCACTACACATGGTTATGCTTCTTGTTCTTCTCAGCACACACAAACCAGATTTGGACATCAAAAGCATTGCTTAACAGATATTGTGAAAGCGCAGGATTTTCAGTGTCTGAGAGGCAGTATGTTATGTGCAGCCTTTGACAGTCCAAGAAGATGTGTTTTTGTCGTCAGCACAACCTGCTTTTTCAGGTTGGCACCAAAACGACCAACGCCAGTTCTTAGCCGGTTTGATTGGACCAGGCTTTCCGAGGGAGTTGATGTCCGGATGGTCTGGTCGAGAAGCCGTGGAAGTAAGGTTGAAGAGCGTCCGGGTTTGCCAGGCCAGGACAGTATCACCTATGCATTCAGAAAATCTCTTCACAGGGCGGCTGGAGGGAAGGGCCAGTGTACAGTGCCTCGTGCAGGAGATGATCAGACTAAATAGCCCGCATGTATAATCTCCTACAGGCTCCAGCGCGCTAGATGCAGGAGGTCTTGTACCAGTTATAAAGGGTATGTGGATGATTGGAGCACTGCAGAGGCATCCTGAAACGAGCCGCATGGCATTGTCCGGTGTGTGCACTGCGGGACCATACTGAGCAGTATTCCGAAGGGGTAAACGCGAGAGATGGCGCAGATGGTCTTAGACTCCCCAACTGACACTAATCGTCGAATTAAAGCAAGAATGAAGAAGACTTTGGATCTTTGCTTTTTAAGTGGTTTTTAAAGTTCGTGTTCCATCTAGTTGGATTCATTTCTAAGGAAGGTTGGTTCGAACTTAAAGATGTTGCTTGTGCCCAAATGGATTCCAGTTGGTAGTTGGCGTGATGATTCCTCAGGGGGAAGATGAGCGATACAAGCTTTTAGCCATCAGTTTCAGTCTCCTGAATTCTAAGTAGGTTTGAATTGCGCTCACACCTTTTGAAAATTTGTTTTCAGGGCCTTAGAAGGTTGGCAAGAGCGACATCGGCAGTATACATAGAGAGTTTGGTAGCTGTAAATAGAAAGCCGGCTGTGTTGATGTTACCGGATTGAAGCAAGAACGGATCCTAGTGCTACGCCAGTTTTAGTCTGTATGGTCGGCTGGACTGTCTGTCGCTGATGTGAAGGATGAAAGATCTTGCGTAGAGTAGCTCCATAATGAAGTTGTCATGTGTTTAAACTGAATAAATTTGCGCCACTTTGGGTGAAGTCCTTGAAGCCACATTGTGGCGTAGGCTGCTGTCATGCCAAGGAAGACAGTTCCTTTATCATTAAAACACCTGTTCAGTACCTGGGTAAGCATTGTAAGGCTACCTTGTCTTGTGTGGAGCGTCCTCTGCAAAAGCTAGCATGTTTATTAGGAAGACGTGGATCAGTGATGGTTATTGTTTGTGCAAGTTGCTGTCGTGGCGCCCCTTATCTTCAACATCTGCATCTCTGCCCTGCCAACCACCGTCTCCAGAAAGTATGCACATGCTGACGACCTATCAATCATGCATGCTGATGGAGACTGGCAGGCAGTGGAAGTGTTGCTGACCAAGGACATGGCAACCGTAGGTGAATACCTCCAGACTTGGAAGCTACAGCTCAGCACTACAAGAACGGTGTCGGCAGCCTTCCACCTTAACAACAAGGAAGCTAAACGTGAGCTGAAAGTCAGCCTCAACAACCAAACCCTGCCCTTCTGCCCCGAGCCCAAATACTTCGGAGTAACGTTGAACAGGTCGCTCACATATCGCCGAAACCTTGAGTCACTTCGCAAAAAGCTGACATCTCGCGTCGCGCTCCTGAGGCGGCTTGCTAGCTCCGGTTGGGGTTCTGGAGCAACAACTCTGCGAACAGCCACCCTAGCCCTGGTGCATTCAACCACAGAGTACTGTACTCCGGTCTGGTACCGCAGTGCTCACACCGGCCTAATCGACCCCACCATCCACGACGCCTTTCGATTTGTGACAGGATGTTTGCGTCCTACACCAGCGGACAACCTTCCAACCCTCGCAGGCATCCAACCTGCTGAGCTTCGTCGCAATGGAGCCACACTGTCTCTAGCACGTCGTGCCATGGAGCCTGGACATCTGCTCCACTCAGCGCTAACCCGTCCATCGAGTGCAGATGCGCGGCGCCTTATATCGAGACACCCTTTTGTACCCGCCGCACAACATCTCATCAGTTCATCTGACAACAGCAACATACGTGCGGCGCACTGGGCGAATCACCAGTGGAATGCAGAGCGGGCGGACAACCCTATAGGACTCCGCACTTTCATCCCCGACACCGGCACCCACCCCCTCTGGAATGAACCTCCCAAGAAGAGCCTGGGTCCGGCTTAACCGCATCCGCACCGGTGTCGGACGTTTCCGCTCCTGTTTGTACAAATGGGGTATGGCCTCCTCTGCGGCCTGCGAGTGTGGCGCAGAAGAGCAAACCGTCGACCATGTTGTCCTCCAATGTCCAATCCATCGACCTCCTCATGGACTGCATAGCCTTGCGGTTCTGGACGATGAGACAATCGAATGGCTGCTCAATACCTGCCCCGAGGTCTAGTGCGGCCAAGCAGTGGTTAGAACAACTGGCTCATGAGCAGAAGTGCAAGTTTTTCAATAAATTTATAGGTAGAACACAGAACGGATAGTGGTTGGTAGCTTTGAGGAGCGTATGGGATCTTTCAAGGCTTTGGTATAGCAATTATAGAAGCGCTTCACCTGGTCTTCAGGATGCGTTTAGTGTTGAAGCCTTTGCTGATGAAGTCAGTGAGTCACTGTCTCATTACTTTTATGAAACCGACAAGAAACTGGTTGTGAATACCTTCCGGGCCAAGAAATTGTCCAAGATGAATGAGGTTTACGAGAGGCCTACAGTAGCTCACACCCCGCAGGTATGCTTAGCCGGATTTTATAACGCGGTGGATGATTGCGAGGCTGTGCGAAATAGTGCAGCGTGAAGAGGACTGATACATCCTCATCGTTTGAGCCAATTCTTTCAATCCACTGCTAGGCCGCACTAGATCTCGGGGCAGGTGTTGAGCAGCCATTCTACAGGACCGGTACTCACTCGTGCTTTCCGAAACCGGACACACTGATTGGATTTGCGTGTCCGTGCTTGGTAGGTCACTTCTTCGTTTTGATCGCAGCTCACGAAGACGATCCGGTTCTTGTCAGCGAGTTGTGCGCAACGATGGGCAAGCTGATGGTTCGGAACGAATTTTGTCAGCAGTTGGTCGACCTCGGTGGTCTGGACACGATCGCCAGAATCTTCAACACTCACACAAGCAAGCAGGTGATTTCCTATTTACAGTCTGACAAACTCAGGAATTTGTAAATAAATCCATTTAGGGGGGGGGGAATCTCGCAATGTTGAAAACTACATTGCGTACTTGTAGTTTCATTCTCATAGGGTGACCATATCCGCTTTGACCGGGACAGTCCCGGTGTTTCGGAGCATCTCTTTGTCAGCTGCTTGTTTATACTTGTTATAATGTACTACTGCGATGACTTGTACTTGGAAGTCATCGCAGTAGTACATTATAACAGTCATGATGACGCCATTCATGTGTGTGTCTCAAAAGCTTGTGTTTCATCAAAGTAAATGCATTAGCGCCATCAAGCGTATACTCTCTACGACCGCCATGTATGTATCCACGTCTTCCTACATGTATTTGTGTATTCCTTGCTACTGCGATGCATGCTTAAAGTCTAGCCTTGCGTGTGGGAGTGAAGACGTTATACAATACACAATACGACATACTAGAAAGCAGACTGGCTGCAGTCAACAGGAAAAAACGGGTTGCGGCAGGGAGTGATGAAGGTAGACCGTGAAAACTTGCATTTCTGTTGCGGAACAAAACGATTAAAGTTTTTTTGTACTCTTCACTTTGTTTTTAGCGAAAATTTCGCACGGATCAAAGGCTGTTATATAACCTGTTCTTATTCGAGACGCACACAAATTGACATCTACTGTTTGTTGAAGCTTTCTCAAACTAAAATGCGCGATGGTTTGGCAAAGAAGGTGGTCACCCTACCGATCGAGAACGAAAATAGTAACGCGAGATTTCTTGACCATGGCCTCGATCTTTGCTTTGCGTAGGTTTTCAATCACGTGGGCTGAACAGGCTGATGACAGCTTTAAGCTCCGCGTACGCGGTTAAAATAGCTTTACTGACTTTTTACCCACATAATATATGTGCCAAGTAGCAAGCTGCGAAACGTACTGTTTGGTATCAGCTGCGCTTTCTGGAAGACCAGACCGTTTGTGGGAAGCTGCCTTGAACGAATTAGTAAATGTCGGGCCACTCGGCAATTCTCTCGCGCAAGAGTCAACATCTAAAAGTTTATTTCCGATTTTACTTGCGCATTGTCGCGAAAATTTTTTTGCATTTGTGAGGCGTTTTTCTTTAACCATCGTGAATTTAATGGTATACTTAGCTTTGATTCAAACTGTTTACTTACAAAAATTTCAAAGGTTCAACCTTCATTTTGTTTACATGGCATCGCTATAGGGCTGGAGCTTGGAAAATAAAATGAAAACGAATTTTTGTGGTATTATACAGCACCAGTTTGGGGAACATCCTGCTCGCGTCCATAAAATGACTTGAAAGAAAGTTTGATCCGCTTTGTAGCAATCCGTATCTTGCGATATTTAGAAGTTGCAGTGGGGGTCGGCAAACTGTATCAATAAAACCTCGGGACGTATTTAAGTTGAACTGAATCGAATGCATACCGATATCTTATAGCAAATTTATAGCATGAAGCAAATTTGTACTTATTCGCCACATTGCTTCAGCTTGCGAAACGGCCAGAGGTGATACTACGCTTACCAGATTTTTATGTTACAAACGTTCGATGCTAAAACCGAAAAATGTTCGTTTGGTGTTTTTCGTTTCGGTTTGGATGCTCTCAACAGGTCGATGGAAAAAGTTTTCTCTCTCCCGATTTCTAACTCCTGCCCCCGAAATCTACTGATGAGACGGTAACTCACAGCGTGTAGCGTGAAGCCAGCTGCGTTCTTTTGATGCTCACTGAACTGTCGCGCGAGAAGCCGCATGTAGCAAAAGCATAAAAACAAACAGCGTTACTGCGAACTATGAACCACAACGACCTAGGACACACAGGTCACCTGCTGTACCAACGGTTACGTCATCATTAGTAAATGAATCAAGAAGAAACAAACTGGACCTCAAGGTGCTGATGTTAAAGAGCAGGTGGATAATGCGTATACAGTACCACGTTTGTCCGAAAAGCAACGTGATATTTTACATTTCACTTTTTATGACGGAACAAACAAGTGTTAAACATGTGGAATTAGAATGTGATTTAATTGCAGCGGTTTATCTAAGAAGTGTCCATGCATTTGTGTCCGTAGTGTACGCTTGAAAGAATACTGATGAAAATAGTTCCAATCTCGGGAAAGCTGCATGCACACGTTTTCCTGCAAGGTAATGTAAATGCGAGTTGAATAACTGCCCCTAAAACAGTATTCCGTGTAGAAATATATGTTTCGCCGTTTGCAGATATAAGGGCAGCACGGAACTCTCGCGGCTGGTCTCAGAGATGAAACACTCGCACATAGTGGTCAGTGTAAGCCGCTCCTTTGTCACGCCGCTGGGATTAGCGCGATTTTCCCTCCTTTTTTTCAAGAAAGGTACGCATAACACCTTAAAAAGTAATCGCCGTGGATTACCTCAAACCACTACGACATCATCGTAATCGTACTGGTCGCCCAGGCCTTTTGCCCACTGCGGCAGCTCTTCGTCTGACGAGACTTTCATGTCAGACGGTGCTTGATTGTTGTATGTCGGTGAGGTGACCACGTTCCAGCGCTTGTCCTGCTCAGGCATGCGTTTGTCTCCGTACCTTGAACCTTCAGTTTGATTACTGTGGTCCTGGTTACGAGGCGATACGGTACGTTCCTGCAACATCTTCTCGATGCCCAAGTACACTGGTTGCTGATATCTGGGTAGCGAGCTTGATTTCCTTTGCGTCGATGGCGACTGAGGGTTGACGTTCCTCGGCAAGGTGTTGGCCGCCTTCACTTCGCTCTCCTCCCACGTTTTCTTTATCCGCTGCACTCCGGCAAAGTTACGCGGATGCCACGTGACTCGAACGCGCGGCGGCACGTTTAAGGGTATGTCGCTGCCGTAATCGTCCTGCGACGTGATTGATATCTGCACTGAGCCGGTCTCACGCGGTCGCCGAAGTCGGATGTGAAAGTCGGTCGCGAAAGCGGCGTTAGGTTCCCAAACAGCGTGGTGGGGAATTAAGACCTGCATAAAAATTATGGGATTTTTTCTCAATTTCAACACAAATCGGTTCGACCTTATGGCCTCACCTGTGGAATGCATAGTGTAGCTCGTGCTACAGCCAACGGCATTAAGCAATGTGGTTAGACAAGTGAAAACCGCTTGCAATAAATCTTTATCACAGCTCATGCTATATATTAAAACAACGATAAACGTAACGCAGTAGGCAAAAATACAGACGTTCACCAACGTAGATTGGTCGTCCTCGCACAAAGCAGATAATCTGCTGTAGCTATTTCCTATTTGCACAAAAATCTATCACATATTTATTTGGTTAAAGTGATGTTATTATGTTGCAAGGTTGCCACAGCTGCCACAGGAATCGAAAATTCATGGGCTTCCCCAAGTTGTTACCAAATAACATCAAGTACTAAAAACTTGGCCGCATGGAAAAAAGGTCGTATGATGTTGGTTACTGTTAACGCTATGTTGTTTTTGTACTTGCACTGAGGCATTAGTTAGCAATTGTTGACATCAAACATCAAGTTGTGGAGGTGCTAATATAGCAATAGTGCTGCAGCGTCCTCCATTATGCGAAAACTTTAATCTGTCTGGAAGGTGAGTGACGGTACTGCGGAACAAACAGCCCCGTGTTGTCTTCGCACTTGCAGGGCTGTGGAGCCGGAGCGAAGATTAAAATTTCGAAGGAGTCGGAACTCAGTTCAAAATTTAGGAGCTGGAGCTATGGCTATGTGAGAGGTAGCTCTGTTTCCGGGTCCCTTCCAACATATTAACAGTTTTGCCAAATTCACTGAAAGCTAGACTTACCGAAAGCAGCGCTCTTTATAGCACAACTAAGCGTGATTGTTATGAGTTACGACACAAGACTTCAACAATGGGTCTGCGAGTCTTTGATGTTTCCGTGGTTCAATCATCGTTAAAGCTGTAGTTTCGTAGCTGGACAGGCGCGGTATTAGTTTGAGCAGTAAGAAAAATGTAAACTACTACAACATCTTACTTTCTAGTCAGGACGATCAAACCGGATCTGTAGTAGTATAGCGATCTAAAAAGACCTAAGCCATAATCAGTAGCTTTTGTAGCTGTGAAGACATGCTGATGGTGTTAGCAGAGAGTATGATTAAGATAAGATATCAATGCAGGCCTAAGCGTTCAATGCACGGCACGCTGTTGCATGTAGGATTTTTTGTTGGAGACCATTAGACTCACTAGGAAGGGTAACTAGATCACCGGCAAAGTTCACTACAGTAGGAAACATTATGGTTGCTGATATAGTATGGACGGTAAGTGATAACTAATGGCAGTATATTTTCAGAAGGGAATAAAAATGCAATGTAAACAAATGTGGGCTTTGCTTGAGGTTTTCATTCGTAGAAACAAATTCTATGTTTTCAGCACGGCAATGGGTCTTACTTTCTTCTAAGCTTTGCAGCTTAAATTGTGCTTTACTTTTCCATTCGTCACTGCTTATTATGAGTAGAAAAGATGAGAAATCAGAAGCTTTCAGCCATGTTAAGAAGGTCAAAGGTTAATTTCTCTGTCAAGTTGACGAAAATAGAGATGTTTTTGGAGTCAAACTGGCAGCAAAACCGTTCAGTTCGTAACGCCACCCGGAAAGACGTGTTGACATTTTCAATCATGTCGCAGAAAAAGATAGAGCTAAGACCAGTCAAACGACTGCAAGTAATGCTGTATGCAAACAAGAAACGCTGTCAAAATTTTTCCATTGTGAAAAAGTTAGTGTCAATATTAAAAACAATAAAAAGCGTCTGATTCAGTTAGCCGTGGACAACGGTATAGCTCTTACAGTGTTATCTTCACCGGCGTTTACAGAGTTACTTACAGAAATGACTGAAAGACCGGGTGTGTCATTACAGCGGGAAAGCGTCAGGAATATGATTTATGTGAAGCGCATTCTCAGAACAAGTTATAAAAAAAGTTGAAAGTGTGATATATTCTTTCAGTTATGTGTGCTAGATATATGTCATTTTCCAGTCAACTGAGTCACACCAAAGTCAATTGCAATTATTAATGTGTAAAAACGAACAGAAGCCGGAGCTGTGTTCATGAAAAGAGAAAGCTCCGGAGGCGGAGCAGTTTGATTTTTACGATGACTCCGCAGGCCTAGCTGCTTTCCCAGTGTCCACTGTCGCAAATGTGCGCCTACAAAATCAAGCGGCATTGGTTTTGTCGATTGCGCCTTGAGGCTTTAGGAATTGCTTGAAGACGTCTTTCTTAAACCACATTTCTGAGATATGACGCATCACTGATTGCTCAACTGACCGTAGAGCTCAGCAGTTCATGTGCATTATTCTAGCTATAAGAAAATGCTTAGATGGTGGATTCAGTGCTGAACAGAACTTGGTGAATAATTACATCATGGTGAATAATTACATCAAACCGTACAAATTAGCTCTGCAAACATTTTTGCGTATGTGAGGTTGAAAGGATTTAACTGTAGCGGTCGACCGGACTTCACGCGATTTGGCTGACATACAAAAACGTGCAGTTATCCGTTCCCTAAGAGAACACGAAAAGTCTTACGATAGCCCTGTCTCTTGGCTGAGTCTTCCAGGCCGTAGTGTTCACCAAAGCTATGCATGCCTTAGGTTAATAGCTTGTTGTTTTTGAACAAATCAGCTGATAAAGAAGCCAAATGCGCCCAGCTACATGTTGCCTGAGCTGATATTCGACCGACTCTGACCAACCTCCTGTTGCGGAGATATCGAGAACAGATCGTCGTCTTCATGCAACGTCTTGCATGCGATCGTCAGGCTTCTTCCATAACCGACTTGCAGAGTCAATCCCGTCTCTTGAAGTTCGTGGGAAGGCGCTGAACGTTGCTGCGCCTCGACTGCGTTGAGCACGTGCGGGAGGTCATCGCATATGCAAACCTGAAAACCAGTTGTGTGGGTTGCGTCAGAAAACTCCGACTGTTGAGCTACTGCCCTGCTAAAGCGCAGAACTAGCTCAGGAAATAAATCCGTAAATGTATCGCAAATCGCGCGACTCCACGCGGAATATGCTTTAATCAGGATTCCGCATCCGGAGGTGCGACGTAGAATCCAATATTAACGAACTGTCAGTAGATCTCCGAATATTTTTTGTATATTTTGTTTCTAAACCAAGTGCCATGACTTAAGACAACTGCATGCTTGTTAGTATAGCAAAAAAAACTAATATGAAATTGTATAAAAGCGTCTTGTCTGTTTACATGCAAAAATCCTGAAACAAGTGATTATGCGCGGTACATCTGGAGTCCTACCGAGGCAAGCAATTCACTGTTTCAGTGTTTGAGATCGGAGTGAAAAAAAGAAAGATAACAACCTACTGTCATTGACTCAGGCAATACTTGTGTGGGTTTAAATCTGGCTTCTCCGGAGACGTCCCCTTTAAACGTAAATGCTTACGAAGAAATTTGTAGTTGCGTTCGTATTTTTGCCTGGCACATGTTCTAATTTTCAATACTGTTGAAACAAGTACTGCTACTGTTTTTTGCACGTGTAACGTACTGACACTCACCTTAAGTACTTGATCCTGACTCTTGGCGTCGACCAAATATAGGGATGCGATCATACGCTTGACGGTGTTTGTATTACCGACAAGCTGAATCCGATAGCAAGGTGCATTTTTCATAGTCATGTCATCAGTGCATGGACTTTATGGTAGACTTATTCGTAACCTCTAGGCAACGCACACCTATTCAAATGAACCTTTACAATATCAGCGATCGGTACTGGCAGCTCCAGGATAAGTGCATGCGATCATTTAAAAGCAGTTTTTCTATATAGCGTGTTTGTATTACTTGGCCAGCATGCCCCTGCAGCTTCTTAATCGTTCGTTACTACTTATTAGTTTCTTTTCTCTTCTCAGCGACCTGGTCACCTTTCTTACGTTTAGTATCATGCAAAAATCATTTGTTCAATCCTGAAGTATCACGTTTGTGCTGCAGATGCATCTTTTGCTTGAATCTAAGTGGGTTTTTGCCTTTACTCCGCACAGTGCGCTCCGTTACGAAGTTCCTGAGGCCACGGGCTAAATGAAGAAAGCGGTACAAGTTGTTACCGTTGAAGAAAACGGTTTGGAATTTTCTTGACAGTCATAAGATCATAGCGCTGTTTCCACACTGCGGTTCGGTCATAAGGTCTTTCTCCTGTGCAGCTCAAAAATGTTTGCTATATTCCTGTATCGCCTCCGTTCAGTGTCGCGTAGTAGCGAAAACTTTGCGAGGCAAGTCTGAGGGGGGTAGACGGTAACTACTCTTGTCATCTCGTTCGCATCATAAGTCTTTGAAGTGATCATGTTCTATTCGCTAGCCTCTCCTGGCCGGTACCACCACACCCTCCTGCGTTACATTCAAACTGCTTGGTAGCGCGTGAGACGCATCTCTACAGAAGTGCTTCGCTGAGCACTGTTTTGCGTTCATGCTTGGCTGGACGCGTTTCTGCGTCGTTGATTGCCGAGTATGTGTCAGAGAAGACGTCAACGAGTAAGCTGACCGCTCACCCTTGTTGGTGACAAACCAAGAAGATAGCGTGATAGCGAGAACTCGCACAATTTTGAAACAAGCTGAGAAATCTGATAAAAAAATTGTCCCTTCGCAACTTGTGTTGAGGTGTGAAGTTTTTCCTAAATGCAACACGCAAAGCTTTGATTCGATATAGTTGATCGTTCATGCACTTTTGCATGATTATCAGCTTATCATACTACGTCGGTTCAGTAATTCTCAGCTTACTAAGTCTTGTTTTTAATTCTTGAAAATAACCTTGGCTCATCTGCTATGTTCTTGACTTCTACTGCAACAAACGTGCCCTCATGTAAGCTTACACGGCCTGCCTCACTTCTACTGTTCGGGACTTTCGCTATGTTATTCTGACCGGACTTCGTGTAAGATCGATTTTGCGTATGACGTTACGCGAAGCATGGTGCTCTGGTTTGTGATGGCATTTGTGTGACGAATTTCATAGTGTTTGATTGATCGAGCAAGTTTTTTTGTTGCGGTGGAAGCCTATTCTTCTGGTCAGAAAATTACATTTTGCCAGTGGAAGTTTTCAGGTATAGATCTCGCATACCACGTCGCGTCTGACGTTGAGCTCTGAAAATGTAACATTCCTTACAGATTCATTTTGTGTGAACAACGGTTTTTGATTGAAAAAAGCGTTTACAGTACGTGCAAAGAACTTTCGGATAGTATTCCGTGTCTCGTAACTGCTGTACTACGAGAGAAAGAAAACATTTTTAGCAGACAGGTAGCACTGTTTCCTTCGTATTATTTCCTTTTCTCTCCAAAAAAACTGCAGGTGGAACCTTTTGATATGTCGCACTCATCGCGACAAGAACCCCAACAACTCAAGATACTTTTGATTTCGTTTCTGTCACAAGATACCGGTGCTCGTGCTACTTACCGCTGCACTTGCGAAGCCAAACACTTCGCTTCTGTGAGCTGTCCGCAGCATCTGGGCAGCGTTGAGCCCTCAGGCTGAACCAAGTTGAAGTAATCGTCTTGTGTTTATCCGATGATGTGAAATCTCATCGTATGCATCGTGAATGGAATAGCTCGCCCGCTGGCTTGAATACCGCAAACGATGCGCATTACTGTACAGATTGCATTGTTATAGGGACTAAGGTGATGTTGCTCCGTTTGGTAGGTACGTCACGCATTGTCTGGAAACTTACCCTGCGCGACAGCATCCCAACAATTTTAATGCAAATGAAGATCGCCTTCATGTTTACAAAATAAGCTTGGTTCGTATTTTGTAAGCTTTTTTCCAGTTTTCTAGGTTTTTCGCGAAACTTTTTGTGCAATTTTTTTTTTTTTGTAAATGTAAATTTTTTTTTGTGGAGGAAATCAGGATCTGATCACAAAGTTGGAGATATTGTTCACAACTTTTCCATGAAGTACTTTTTTGTTTCCTTAATCTTCTGCAGATTTTTACTTAATGCCTCATATGTAACGCTCAGCTGCACAAAAGTGGGACAAGTAATATTTATGTTTGTGATTCAGCTGCACTGCGCAAGTAATCGAGTTTAAGTAGCGCTACGTGCAAAAGATAATGTCTAAGGTGTCGCCACATCTTCATGGTGTGCGTTTGGTTGGGTATTGTAGTTTGCGGTGGAGCGGAGACAAACCTTTACGCAGTTAAGGCTTACGTTCTGCTGATTCACGGCTTCTGTGTTTCTTGTAACCTGTCTTAATTGCCGACAGAATGTTTTTCTTCTGGCTCTGTGTTCTGAAGGTTAGCTGTCTAAAAACAACAAATTTTCGGTTGATACGTAGATGTCTACTCGTTTTGGTTCTATGAGAGTGTGCTGTGGGAAGTAATCATGCAAAATGGTAAACTGTTTGGTTTTATGTATACTGTAACATGCTTATTGCTCACTTTCTGTGATACCCATTTTTCTGGCAATGACTTGCCAGTCGGTTTTAGTTATGTTGCCGTCGAACTCAACATGCCAGAACCTAGTTTGCCCTTGTCGACAGCAATGCTGTGCTTATTTAACCGTGACAGATTGATCGCGAACCGATGAAGTGAATCTTGCGATCGTTTGAAGTGTTTTGCAGCTGAAACACTCATTGGACAGACAATCTGCTCTTGTTAATATCGCAGTTAGCTTTTTCAAAACTACCTTCCACTTGGCTTTCTGATTCTCACCGGACGGGTAGATTAAAAACAACGAGAAAAATTTCCAGTTTTGGTGTTTCACGTTGGAACAGTCCCTGACGTTTGCTCGATCCGCTACGAGGTAAACAGTTTCTTAATTATTCCAATGCCGACAAGTTGTTTTCTTTACTTCGGTATGCCACGATGGCCGTCAAAAGACAATGCGCTCGTAAAATTTCGGCTCATTCAAAGTGACACTTCTCGCACACGTTGGGTTCCTCGATGCGGTTCAGGTTCAGCTTTTTAGTCATTCTATGTCAAATACGCGTAACATCGTAGGTGAAGTCAAACTGGCATATTATACGGCCACTGCGCTCGCTGCAACGCTTAGCTCGATGACAGTGCATACCATAAATTATTTACGTTGTTTCGCTGAGAAAGATAACGGGAAGAGTCACTTGTTTACATATTTGCGAAACAAGCAGTGGCGCATTGCTACAGGAAAGTTTTTGAAAGAGACACTTGTACGTTTGTGATAATATAAATATCTTTATGTAGGAAAAGTTGCCGTGTGGAAGAGTACGGGCAACGATAAAACAATTTTGATCGCGTGTGTCATAAAGGCATCATGTTGGTCAGGTCGCATGGGTGAGACAACCGCCAACTTTTAGTGTGACCCACAATTTACTCGTATTCACAAAAAGAATGCGGCCGACATGTGGTTGAGTTTCGACTACGAGCGCGTTACTGAAATTAACTTATTTGCTACCAGTCACCCCGCTGTCAATGTCATGCAAATTTTTAAAACCTTTGACTATGCTACAAGTCCTAGAATCGTGCGAAATGTTCTTGAGAGTGTGGTGCCGTTAATACTCACCGGACCTTGTGTTGTCAAACCTAGCGGCATCCTGGCTAAACTATCGCCTGTTTACATTCTGCGTAGGTGCAATCCTTTGCATCGGTCGGATAACTTAAAATTCAGACTTTTTAGGCCTTCTTGCCGGCTACCTTCGACCGGGTGCTTGCGTAGCCTGGTATGTTGTATCTTGCTACAACTGATCAGCTCGACTCCTAATCTGTGAGTACTTTACATTTGTCTCGATCGTCAACAGACAAACGACAGTGCATAATGCTTGTTGGGCATAACGCACCGCAACACCAGCGTTTTCCCGATAATGAAGATGACTTGTCGGCTCACTGGAAAACGTGGCTGGTGTTCAGTTTACCTCACACAGACCTGCCAGCTAGATCGGTTTCGTAGGCATGCTTGTTGCTAAAGTGACTGTGAATGGACGTCGCGTGGTGTGTCAGTGTCTGTTTACAACAGCCTAAGTCATGCTCAGTCGACTCCAATGAAAGCTGACGCGCCGCGCCGTTCAGGAGTGCCATTCCTGGACATCGTAACTTGTTTCGTGCACGCATCAATGAACACGATGCTGAAACTCTCTTTAAATGCGTTGTAGAATATTTTCTTAATGGGAAAGCATGTGGGGGAGGTGTGCTGCAGAAAGTAGGTGTTTTCAATTCTAACTTGTTCATACTCGTACTCCACACAGTCAACGTGCTTCTGGTTAGATCGAACACCTCTTGGCTTCATGTTCCAGTTCGTTCATGCATTTGTGATCCACATTACGTAATCAATGCATACTGCAATAAATTTACGACTCCGAAGGTTTCAAGGCTGGTTTTGTTTGACTCGACTGTACTTTCAATCCATAGGGAACTTTAATGCTGCATTGTTTTTGCCTGTTTTCAGTCTATGCATTTTTAGAAATTGTGTTTTAGAAGAATGTCATAATCGCTAATTATTCATAAGATCAGTAAACTGTATTTTGTATCGACTTGACCGGGCTTCCCTGTCTTTTCAAACACAAATTTTATCACGTTTTTTTACAAGAAGGATGTGAATTCGGGGTCTAACCAAGGGTACCCACGTGTATGCGTTCATCAAACACGAGCGTTTGCTAAACACAACCTAATCGTGATCACAACAGAAAAGCTTATGCACAAATTCCTCAGTACGCAGAAAAATATGAGTCTCTCTCAAGTTCACTGCGTTAATGTGTGCTCACTACAGCAATCTCTGCACGGTTGATTACGCACTACAACAACTTTACTGTCGTGTTGTATCTTTTTGTGTTTCAGAATCTTATGAAGCAATGTGTAACTTTGGTGAAGGCAATCAGCGGAAATGATGATGTAAAAGTGGCGGTGGTGAAATCTGGAATAGTTGACGACATTCTAAATGTGTTGAGTAAGCACAGGGACAATCCACAAGTAAGGCAACTGCTTGGTTAGATAACAAGACGTTGACGTCATAATTGGGCTTCAGCTCAAATTGACAGATATTATGAATGTGTAATAGGCCGTACCAAATTTGGGCGAATGTCTCAGATCTCTACGTAAGTTGGTCAAAAGTTGCAGTTGGCCTCATCATTCACAAAAATGACAAAAAATTGAATCAATTGTTGTCTGACGCCTCTATGAGCGTTTCCATGAAAACAACCCAAAAAATATAAAAATGCAAGATCTCAACAACCGAAAGAGCTACAACAATTTTTTTTTAATGAACAAGAACTAACATGTTCCTATATGCATTTAATACATTTGACTTGCTTATTTTTTATGTTTTTTGAGATATTTAAGATTTCTTGATTTTTTGATGATTTTAGGCCTAATATGTTGATTTTTGATGCTTACTGGTACTTGTATGAAACTTAAGTGGAGATTTTTGAAAAAAAAATCTTCATCAACATCGTGATCCACAGTGTAATGATCTGCCAGAAGCTTAATGAGAGCATTTTGAAGCACACTGTCACAAAGTTTCTTTGTTATAAATCAACAAAAGATATCCTGTATAAAATGTTTGCATTAAGCAACGTTACGCATAGGAATACTATCACTGAAGCTGACTACTTCATTACTCACATAACAAAAAAACTAATGCCAAAACCATACAAAATGAGATATCATTGCCAGGTTTTAGTTGATCTGAAAAAACATGTAAGCAAAAGCATTATCGACTAGTCAGCACAGTGGGATGGTACATGAAAAACACAAGGGCTCAACCTTAGGAAAAACAAAAAATAACCGCAGTACATTTTCAGAAGTTTGTCAGGTGTATAATTAGTAAAAGTAATTGTCGAGTTTCTCTCATACCTTTTTAGCTATAGTTTCAGAAAATATCCAAGTGCTTCCTAGCCCTTTGAAGATATTGCTTTGTCACTCTTTAATTAGATGTCGCAGTTTCATATAGTGTTTACCACAGCATACTGGCAATGCTCCTCAAATATTCTTGCTACTTTTTTCTTTGTGTAACTTTCCCATGTTAAATGTTGTTAGCAGATTAAAGGCATGTTCTGAAGCATCATTGGCAACATTTAGGTTCTTCACAAAGCTGTGAGCAGTAATACAACCACTATTTTGTTGCCAAGACATTAGGTCTCCTTTAAAAAAGCCATGGTCTACATTCAGGAGCTGAAGTAGGGTCCAGGAAATATTTTCCAGCAAGATCAACAAGTGAAACATCGTCAGTCAGAAGAGGAGTGTGTTGCAGAACAATTGTATTACTTTGCTGGGGGTGATGCAGTAGTGCTTTAGCCATTGCTCACTTTTCACTCAGGGGAATAGAGTCACTAAAAATGACAAGGAGACTATCTGTTGTGGTGCCGACTTTGGTTCTACGTCTGCCTTAGATCTTCAACAGAAATTAAAGCCTTTCCTACATTCTTCTCTGGAACAAATGGCAATACGATCTTTTCTTGGCATTTATGGCTCTTTCGTGTAGTTCAGAAGTTCTCTTCGTTCAATTTCCGAGATTTCTAGCGTTTTTGAGGTTTATTTGGATATATACATTTTCATGCAGGACTGTGTTGCCGCCCTCAGAAATATCCTCTAGTTGTCGATCTGATGAGCTGGACGTAAACTCCTTTGTTAGAGTAACCGCATACTTTATGGTACAAACAAGCACAATCCATTCCGTGGACACAGGGTTTACTTATGCCTTTTTAAGTTGTCATTTTCCAAGCAATACAAAGTACAGCGTTTTAATCCTCTTAG